>SAMEA104315424__coassemble_1812_pt1 | contig 8845 bp, 4 predicted proteins | sample SAMEA104315424__metabat2_low_PE_013 | metagenome-assembled genome bin SAMEA104315424 (sample SAMEA104315424) | gut metagenome | biome: Monkey gut; feature: monkey-associated habitat; material: faeces | place: China | collected 2013 | reverse complement strand
CTCGGAATGGGGACATGACTTCCGCCCCGAATACAGGCGTATCCACCCCATCGTGGAGCGCATCGGCAAGGCTCCCATCATCGCGCTGACCGCGACGGCGACACCCAAAGTGCAGCACGACATACAGAAAAACCTCGACATGCAGGACGCGAAAGTGTTCAAATCGTCGTTCAACCGCCCGAACCTATATTATGAGGTGCGGCAGAAGACCGACAACGTGGACAAAGACGTGATACGCTATATCCGCAATATGGAGGGGAAATCGGGCATTGTGTATTGCCTGAGCAGAAAGACCGTGGAGGACCTTGCGGCGACACTGAAAGTGAACAACATCACCGCCCTACCCTATCACGCGGGCATGGACGCCGCCACGAGAAGCGAGAACCAGGACGCGTTCCTGATGGAGAAAGTGCAGGTGATTGTGGCGACGATTGCGTTCGGAATGGGCATCGACAAGCCCGATGTGCGGTTTGTGATACACTATGACATTCCGAAGTCGCTGGAAGGCTACTACCAAGAGACGGGCCGTGCGGGACGCGACGGCGGCGAGGGGCAGTGTATATGCTTCTATTCGCCCAAAGACATCGAGCGTCTGCGGAGGTTCCAGCAGGGCAAACCCGTTGCAGAACAGGAGATTAGCAACCAGTTGCTGTTTGAAACACAATCATACGCCGAGTCGCCGCTGTGCCGACGGAAGTTGCTGCTGCACTACTTCGGCGAGGAGTATGAGCAGGAGAATTGCGGGAACTGCGACAACTGCCGCAAGAAATACCGCATGATGGACGCGACGGAGTTGCTGGGCATCATACTGGAGACCATACAGCAGTTGAACGAGAAGTTCCATACGGAGCATATCGTGGACATCATCAAGGGCAACGAGACCGCCGCCGTGCTGTCGTACAAACATAACGAGTTGGAGAACTTCGGCGCAGGCGAGGACGAGGACGAGGCGACTTTGCACGCCATCATCCGGCAGGCGATGCTGGTGGGGTACCTGAAGAAAGATATCGAGAGTTACGGCGACCTGAAACTGACCAACGAGGGGCGCAAGTTCCTGAAACGGCCGGTGAAGTTCGAGGTGCCGGTAGAGACAACAGACGACGAGGAAGACACCGAGTTGGAAGCAGGTATGGCTACATGCGCTGCCGCGGACGATGTGCTGTTCTCGATACTGAAGGACCTGCGCAAGAAACTGAGCAAGAAACTGAATGTGCCGCCGTTTGTGATATTCCAAGATACCAGTCTGGAGTCGATGGCGACATCGTACCCCATCACGACCGAGGAGTTGCAGAACATGCCCGGCGTGGGTGCCGGCAAGGCGAAAAGGTACGGCGATGAGTTTTTGCGGGTCATCAAAGAATACGTAGAGGAGAATGATATCATCCGCCCCGAAGACCTCCGGATACGCTCGACGGCAAAGAACTCGGCAAGGAAGATTTCGATTATCCAAGCGATAGACAGGCGCGTGGATTTGGACGATCTGGCGGAACGTCTGGGTATGTCAATGGACGAGATGCTGAGCGAGATAGAATCAATCGTGTATTCGGGTACAAGGCTGAATATCAAATACTTCATAGACGAGGTAGTGGACCCCGACGAGGAGGAAGACATATACAACTATTTCCGCCATGCCGAGAATGACAACATCAAACAGGCAATGGAGACGCTGGGCGAGGACGACTATGACGAGATAAATGTGCGATTGGTGAGGGTGCAGTTCCATAGTGACCTTGGAAATTAGAGACTCCCCCAAGCCCCCTCAAGGAGGGGGATGTAGAGTAAAGACGAGACTCCCCCTACCCCCTCAGAGAGGGGGATTCAGAGTAAATTGATGAAAGAAAAGGAGATAGATATAATCACGCTGGGTTGCTCGAAGAACCTTGTGGACGCAGAGCGACTGATGCACCAACTGACGTTGGCGGGGTACCGATGTGTGCACGACTCGGCGCGTCCGAGAGGTGAGATAGCCGTTATCAATACGTGCGGTTTCATCGGCGACGCCAAAGAGGAGAGCATCAACACCATTCTGCAGTTTGCGCAACGGAAACAACAAGGCAAGTTGCGGAAACTATATGTGATGGGGTGCTTGTCGCAACGGTATCTGACTGATTTACAACAGGAACTGCCAGAAGTGGACGGTTGGTACGGTAAGTTCGACTACACGGGCATTGTGGATTTGCTGACGAAAGAGTCGTCCGCGAGCGAGGGCATGGGGTGCGCGCCCTACGAACGCACCATCACCACGCCGAGCCACTACACCTATATAAAAGTAGCGGAAGGGTGCAACCGGTTCTGCTCGTACTGCGCGATACCGCTGATTACGGGGCGTTTCACCTCGCGGCCGATGGAGGAGATACTGGACGAGGTGCGCTGGTTAGTAGGGAAAGGCGTAAAGGAGTTTAACGTGATTGCACAGGACCTGTCGAGTTACGGACTGGACCTCTATAAGGAGCACCGGTTGGCGCAGTTGGTCGATGAAATGGCGCAGATTGAGGGGGTAGAATGGATACGGTTGCACTATGCCTACCCGACTGACTTTCCGATGGACCTGCTGCCCGTGATGGCAAAGCACGGGAATGTGTGCAAATATCTGGATATTGCGCTGCAACACTGCTCGGACCATATGTTGGGACTGATGCGGAGGCATATCACACGTGCCGAACAAGACGCGCTGATAGCACGGATTCGGCGGGAGGTGCCCGGGATTTGTATCCGCACCACCCTGCTGGTGGGGCACCCCGGAGAGACAGAAGAGGACTTCAAGGAGTTGTGTGAGTGGGTACGGGAGATGCGGTTTGACCGCATGGGCGCATTTGCGTACAGCGATGAGGAGGGGACATACGCCAACAAGCACTACACAGACGACATTCCGCAAGAAGAGAAAGAGCGCAGAGTGGCAGAAGTGATGGGGCTGCAACAGTCGATTTCATCGGAGTTGCTGAGTCGGATGGTGGGGACACAACAGCGCATTATCATTGACCGCAAGGAGGATAATTACTACATCGGACGTACGCAATATGACTCGCCCGAGGTGGATTGCGAGGTGCTGATTGATGCCGATGAATGCGGGAAAAGGCTGAAAACAGGAGAATTTTATACCGTTACCATAACCCGAAGCGAGGATTTTGACCTCTACGCAAGCCTATGACAACGAGAGAACTGATTAGCGAGATAGCGGGTCGCACGAAAATGACCAAGACACAGACAGAAGAGTTGATGAATGCGACCGTGGCTGTGCTGCAGAAGAATCTGCTGGCAGGCACAAGTGTGCAGTTGCAGAACTTCGGCACACTAGAGATGAAACGCCGCGGGGCACGCACCGTGGTGCTGCCGAAGACAGGCGAGCGCACCACGATACCCGAGAAGATGCAACTGACATTCAAACCGTATCAGGCTGTGAAAGAGCAACTTAAAAACGTGTAAGCCATGGCAGAAGACAAGATGACATGGGCAGAGTTGCGCCGCGAAATAGCCCAAGCAGCCAACGTAGAGAACAGCCGTGCGGAGAGGTTTCTTGACGCGCTGATGGAGAGTATCGTGGAGGGGCTACAAACAGACAAGCAAGTAAAGATTAAAGGATTAGGTACGTTTGCCGTGAAGCAGGTGGCACCACGCAGGAGCGTGAATATCTCCACGGGCGAGGCATTCGTGATAGAAGGATATAACAAACTGACATTCAATACGGAATCTACGCTGAAAGAGAACGTGGAGAAGCGTATTGAGCGTCCGAAAACCGATGAGATTATGGCAGATTTAGGACAAGACCCCATGCGTAAACTGGGTGAACAGGCCGATGAAATCGTGGATATTCTGGCTGATTTGGGGCAGAGTCCAAAGAAGAAGGGGAAGACTCAAGAGACTCCCCCCGCCCCCTCTTCAAAGAGGGGGGGAATAGATGATGGACAGACTCCCCCTACCCCCTCAGAGAGGGGGAATGCAGAAGAGGATGCAAGGGTAGAGGAACAGAATGTGACGACTTCAACGGCATCGGAAAGCGTGGTGAAAGAAAAGGTAGAAGAGCCTGTAGAGACTGCGAAAGCCGATGATAACGAACAAAATACACCGATTATGAATGAGAATATACCCACCAATACCACATCTCCGAAAGGTGATGATTGTCCCAAAAAAGGCAAGTGCGGAGGTGCATGGATAGGTTGGGCTGTGGCAGGTGTACTGCTGGCAGTGCTGATAGGCGGATGTGTGTATTTCCGCAGTGCGATACAACAATGGTGGGAGTGCATGGGAGAGTGTCAGCCGACAGAAGTGACAGAGGTTGTGGAAGTGACAGAGCCCGTTGAAATCGTGGAAAATGACACACCCGTTGTTGTGCCATTGGCTGAACAGCCGCGAGAATATACCCGTTTCATCGGCACGGAGCGTGTGGGTTTCGGCAGCCGTTTGGCGTGGATTTCATACAAATACTATGGCGTGAAGGACTTGTGGGTGTTTATCTATGAGGCCAACAGAGACCAGATAGAACATCCTAATCATTTGGAATACGGCAAGATGATTCGCGTGCCGCTGCTGAGTGAAAAGTTGATGGACTTGTCCGACCCAGAGACACGCCAACTGATTGACAATCTGCAAAAAGAGTATTTGGGCAAATAGACTCAGCAAATAGATTTGGCAGAAGACGTAATACATATTCAAGGTGCCCGTACGCACAACCTGAAGAATATCTCGGTGGATATTCCGAGAAACAAGTTGGTGGTGATTACGGGCGTGAGCGGTAGCGGCAAGTCGTCGCTGGCGTTCGACACATTGTTTGCAGAAGGGCAACGCCGCTATGTGGAGAGCCTGAGTGCATACGCGCGGCAGTTTCTCGGGCGTATGCAGAAGCCCGATGTGGACAGCATTGACGGCATTCCACCTGCCATTGCCATTGAGCAGAAAGTGACAACGCGCAACCCGCGCAGCACGGTGGGCACCGTCACGGAGATTTATGACTATATGAAACTATTGTTCGCGCGCGCGGGACATACCATCTCACCCGTCAGCGGACAAGAAGTGAAACGCCATACAGTACAGGACGTGGTGGAGTGCTTGCGCGGGCAAGCCGTAGGGGCGAAAGTGCTGTTGCTTTCCCCGATAATCACTGATAATCAGACGCTTACGGACAAGTTGAAGGTTTGGCAACAACAGGGATTCTCACGTTTGTACCACCTCAACGAAGACGGCAGCGGCGACACGTTGCGTATCAATTCCACGATGCTGCAAAGCACAGACCACACCTATTTGTTGGTGGACAGAATTGTGGCAGACGGAGAGCAGGCTACGCTCAACCGCTTTGCGGACTCTGTTCAAACGGCTTTTTTTGAAGGAAAAGGCGAATGTCTGCTCCATATCACCCCACCCAACGCAATGGCAGATGTGCATGTATTCTCCGAGCGTTTTGAGGCTGACGGCATCACGTTTGTGGAGCCGTCGGAACACCTGTTCGATTTCAACAACCCATTGGGTGCGTGCCCCACATGCGGCGGATTCGGCAACGTGATTGGTATTGACCCCGACTTGGTGGTGCCGGACAAGTCGCTGTCCGTGTATGACGGGGCGATTGCCTGCTGGCGCGGTGAGAAGATGAGCCTGTGGAACGATGCCCTCGTGTACAATGCGGACAAATTTGATTTCCCCGTCCATACACCGTTCTACGCCCTCACGCATGAGCAGAAACAACTGATTTGGACGGGCAACCGGTATTTTCACGGGCTCAATGATTTCTTCCATGAGTTGGAGAGCAAGCAATATGCCAAAATCCAGTATCGCGTAATGCTCAGCCGCTATCGCGGGAAGGCGAATTGCCCTGATTGTGAGGGACTTAGGCTACGCAAAGAAGCACAATATGTACTGGTGGGCGGCAAGTCTATCACTGACCTTTGCCAAATGTCCGTCAATGATTTGGCAGGCTGGTTCAAGGCGCTACAACTACCTCAGAATGAATTGCTTGCCGTGCAACAATTGTTGGTAGAGATACAATCACGCCTACAATTCATGCAGGATGTAGGCTTGGGCTATCTGACCCTAAACCGCACTTCCGCCACGTTGTCGGGCGGTGAGAGCCAACGTATCACATTGGCTAAGTCATTGGGTAGCAGTCTTGTAGGTTCACTATATGTATTGGATGAACCCAGCATAGGGCTTCACCCGCGCGACACCCAACGATTGATTCATGTGCTGAAAGAACTGCGCGACATCGGCAACACTATCGTAGTGGTGGAGCACGACGAGGATATACAACGCGCCGCCGACTACATCATTGAGATTGGTCCCGCGGCAGGCAGACACGGCGGCGAGGTGGTGTATGCGGGACCGCCCAAAACGGACGAGTACACCTACTCCGTTCCCACGCACCGCCGCCCATGGAACAACTATATAGAGGTAGCGGGTGCCTCCGAAAACAACCTAAAGAACATCAATGTCCGTTTCCCGCTCAACGTGATGACCGTCGTCACGGGCGTGAGCGGCAGCGGCAAGTCGTCGCTGGTGAGCAAGGTACTCTACCCTGCCCTCAAGAAACATTATGGCGGCATCGCCGAGCGCACGGGCGACTTTGGCAGCCTTCGCGGCAGCCTGCACTTGATACAAAACGTGGAGTACGTGGACCAAAATCCGCTCTCCAAGTCCTCGCGCTCGAACCCCGTCACCTACCTCAAGGCATACGACGAGATACGGCGGCTGTTTGCCGACCAGCAACTCAGCCGACAGATGGGCTTCACGCCCGCACATTTCTCGTTCAACACCCCCGGCGGGCGCTGTGAGGAGTGTCAAGGCGAGGGAACCATCACCATCGAGATGCAGTTTATGGCAGACATCACCATGGTCTGCGACCAGTGCCACGGCAAGCGTTTCAAACAGGATATTCTGGACGTGCAGTATCGCGGCAAGAATATCTACGATGTACTGGAAATGACTGCCAACCAAGCCATTGACTTCTTCTCGGAAGACCCTGCCTGCAAGAAGATTGTCGCCCGTCTCAAGCCCTTGCAGGACGTCGGCATCGGCTACGTGAAACTCGGGCAACCTGGCAGCACCCTCTCCGGCGGCGAGAGCCAGCGCGTGAAGTTGGCATCGTTCCTCGCGCAGGAGAACGCCACCCCCACCCTTTTCATTTTTGACGAGCCCACCACAGGGCTTCACCGCCGTGATATTGATGTGCTGCTCAGCGCATTGAATGCCCTCATCAGTCGCGGACACACCGTGCTCATCATCGAGCACAACCCGATGGTCATTCTAGCGGCAGACCACGTCATCGACCTCGGTAAGGAGGGCGGCGACGAAGGCGGACACATCGTGGCGGAAGGCACACCCGAACAAATCATGCAATGCCCCGACAGTTACACGGGGCAGGCTTTGCGAGACATAATTACACATACATAAATAACGACATGGAAAAAAGTCATTCACGTATCAAGGAACTCCGCAGTTCCGACATTTTCGAGCATACCGCCTCCCTCGGCTACCTGCCGCGCTGGGCAGTATTGCTGCTTGATTTGGCGTTGTGCGTTGTCGCCTTTCTGCTGAGTTATCTGCTCGGCAGGGGGCTGTTCACCTATTCACAACCCACGGAAGTATTGCCTATATGGGGGCAACTACTGATATTGTTGGGCGTGCAGACGGTCATGTTTTGGGTGTTCCACACCTACGCGGGCATTCTGCGCTACTCCACATTCATCGACACCATCAAGGTGCTGCTGTCGGTGTTCTCGGCGGTCATCGCCTACATCATCATCAACTACATCGTGCGCGCCATCAGCCACGTGCAACCGTTCTACACCACCGTCGCCATCATCTACGCCTTCATCGCCAGCGTCGGGCTGTTCTGTCTGCGCATTGCCACAAAGACCATCTATGAATTTGCGCGCGGGTACTCCAACCAGAAGGTCATGATTTACGGTATCCAGTCTGCCGGCATAGCCATTGCCAAGATGCTCCGCAGTGCGGGCAATGTGCCTTACAAACCTGTCGGATTCATCTGCGATGCCGATGAAAACAGCAATTTCGATTTGGTGGGTATGCATATTCACCATCTCAACAACGACCTCATCAAATACATGAAGGCGCACAACATCCAAAGTGTCATCGTCTCGCCCCTCAAGATGCAGTCCATCTCCCCGTCGCGCGACCTCAACATTTTCCTGGACAACGACATACACATCCTCACCACGCCCTATTTCACCGACTGGGCTACTACTACTACTACTACTACTACTACTACTACTACGGAAGACCTGATAAAGAACATCGGCCGCATCGAGGCTATCCGCGTGGAGGACCTCTTGGAGCGCCCGACCATCAATATCAACACCGACAATGTCCGCCAAATCATCAGCGGCAAAATCGCCCTCGTCAGCGGTGCCGCAGGCAGTATCGGCAGCGAGTTGGTGCGCCAAATCACCAAGTACCAGCCCAAAGCCATCGTCCTTCTCGAGCAGGCGGAATCGCCTCTCCACGACATCACCCTCGACCTCCGCAACGACTTCCCCGATATACGTTTCATCCCTCTCATCGGTGATGTCCGCAACCGCGAGCGCGTGGAGGAGATATTCCGCGACTTCCGTCCCGACGTGGTCTTCCACGCCGCCGCCTACAAGCACGTGCCCCTCATGGAGAGCCACCCCAACGAGGCGATTCAGGCCAACGTCATGGGCACGAAAAATATGGCTGACATGGCGGTCAAATACGGTACGGAGCGCTTTGTGATGATATCCACCGACAAGGCTGTCAACCCCACCAACATCATGGGTGCCAGCAAGCGTATCGCGGAAATCTACGTGCAATCGCTGTTCAACAAACTGCACGCCACCAACTCCGGCACCACCAAGTTCATCACCACCCGTTTCGGCAATGT
>SAMEA104315424__coassemble_1802_pt1 | contig 8898 bp, 4 predicted proteins | sample SAMEA104315424__metabat2_low_PE_013 | metagenome-assembled genome bin SAMEA104315424 (sample SAMEA104315424) | gut metagenome | biome: Monkey gut; feature: monkey-associated habitat; material: faeces | place: China | collected 2013 | reverse complement strand
TTGTGTCAGCGTACAGGTGGTGACGTCCAACCCATACCCTGCCATGTATTGTGCGTCCAATGCCGGTGACAGCGACGACCCTACGGGCGGCAACTGGGCATCGTCGCCCAACAGCAGCAACCGGCAGCCCTCGCCCGCATATACATAACTCACCAAATCGTCCAGCACCATACCCGTGCCAAACGACGAGCCGTCGCGTTGCCCCGAAATCATGGACGCCTCGTCTACAATAAACAGGGTGTGCTTGCGCAGGTTGTCTGCCAATGCAAAATCCTCCACGCCCAACTGCCTCTGGCGGTAGATGCACTTGTGTATGGTGTACGCCGCCTTGCCCGCATAGCGTGACAGCACCTTGGCAGCGCGTCCCGTGGGTGCCAGCAATACAACGGGCTGCTTCAACTCGTCCATCGCCCGCACCAATGCTGCCATGATGCTGGTCTTACCCGTACCCGCATATCCCCGCAGGATAAAGGCATAGCGTTTGTCGCTCTGTGTATAGCACATCACGAACCGCGCCAGCAGCCCCAATAGTTCCTTTTGCCCCTCATTGGGCTCGAAAGGCAACGCCTGCAATATCCTATTTTCTATAAATTTCTCTATCAAAATATTTGGTTTATTTGGTTAGTTCATTTTTTTGTCGTACCTTTGCAGTCCATTCGAATAGGGTAAGTCCTACACGACCAGCTCCCTCCTAACTCCCCCAGGTCTTGACCGAAGCAAGGGTAAGAGGTTGTAGCGGTGCGATGTAGATTGCTTACCCTTTTTTCGTATCTGTTTGCGCCTGCCGTGAATCGTTTCCTATCTCACGAAAGGCACTGCAAAGGTACTGCCAAAACGGTGATTCTGCAAATCATTTTTGCTATAAAAATTATCATTTCATGCAAGTCAGCATCATATTTTGCAAGTGTGTGCCTGTCAGTCTTTCAGGCTGCCGATAGGGACAACATAAACACCGTCTTCGCGGCGGTAAGCATAGTTGCCCACACCTACCAGCACCATCAGAAACGAGGGCACAGGCATACGGGTAGTGTCAATTTTCTGCGCCAATGTCTTGAGTGAGGTGGCACCTTGTTCTATCAAATCACTGCCGCCCAACTTGATTTCCACCAATCCATAGTGCCCGTTGCGCAAATGAATAACCGCATCGCACTCCAGATTGTTCTTGTCCCTGTAATGGTACACCATGCCGTCCAGTGCCTCTGCATAAACCCGCAAATCACGCACTGCCATAGTCTCGTAGAGCAGTCCGAAAGTCTCTAAATCGTTTATCAAATCTTTCGGACCAATGCCCAAGGCGGCTACTGCAATACTCGGGTCCACGAAATAACGGGTATCGGAGGTGCGCACGGCAGTCTTGCTGCGCAGATTGGGGTTCCATGCAGGCATATCCTCCACTACAAAAATACGTTTCAACGCCTTGATATAAGAGGCTATGGTATCTTCGTTGAGAGAACCGTCATTATTGCCCTGTAAATCCTGATAAATAGTTGCCAACGATGCCTGCGTACCTTGATGTCGGCTCAGGCTCCGCATCAGTCGTTTTACACGCTTTGGGTCACGGCGTACATTGTCCGCACGGGACACATCGGATCCCTCGCCCGTACCGGAGCCCACCACACCCTGGTAGTAGATAGTAGCCTGCTTGAGTGCCGACCGCTGACTACGCATATCAATAGCAAACGGCCAACCGCCACGGCAGAGTACAAAAGCAAGGGTGTCAATGGTCAGATTGGCTTTGGCAGTCAGTTGGACAGGTTGCTCAAAGAGGTCTTGCAGGCTGACCTCACCCGTGCTATCGCCCGACTCATAAAGCGACATCGGACGCATCACCATGGACACGATACGCCCCGTACCGGTGTGTATAATCTCGTCACGCTGTACGGGCACAGCAGAGCCTGTGAGGATAAACTGTCCCACACTGCGGCGATGGTCCACCTCAAAACGCACAGCGTCCCACAATGGCGGCACCACCTGCCATTCATCAATCAGGCGCGGCGTATCGCCCTGCAAGAGATATTTAGGCGAAGTCTTTGCCAATTGGATATTACGCGGACCATCTTCGGGGTCTGCCATATAGACAACACTGCCCGCAGCCTGCTCCGCTGTAGTGGTCTTGCCGCACCACTTGGAACCCTCTACCAAAACGGTGCCGCACGAGTCCAATAACTCCAATAACAATTGGTCGGCGATACGCTTTCTATACTCCATAATTCTGCACGATTTTTATTGCGTTGCAAAGGTAGTGCAAAAAAACGGTAACTACAAATAAATGAGCAACTTTTGAAAAAATGTTCGGTGATTTGGCTGTAATTCGTTCGGCGATTTGGCTGTGATTTGTTCGGTGATTTGGCTACCTATAATCGGATATCAACCTATTGAGATAATCTCGTGCAGGTACACATAAAATCCGCAGATTGCCCTGTTATTTGTCCACCTAAGTCTATCCACAAAACAAACAGACTGCCCAAGAGTGTCGGACAGCCTGTTTGCGGAGTATTCCTTGCGTGAGGAAAGAGTGTAACGTTACTTGATTTCTTCACCGGCGAGGGTGTATATCTTACCGCTGCGAAGAATATACACTTGTCCGTTGCGGAAGACCTTGCGGGGTGTTTCGTCAATTATATTGCAATCGTCAAGAGCCGTATTGGGGTTATCCTCTTTGGTGCGGAAATCTCCTGTATAGGTCTGCAAGATATTGTCGCTATTGTCTTTTACTACAATGATGAAAGTGTATTGCGTATCACTCTGCAGACCGGTAACGGTGAAACGGTAGCCGTTTGAGGTCAGTTGTGCGGTATTGGTATTATGCTGTGCGCTGTTGCGTGCAGGAGCAAAGGAAATGCCTGTGAGTTGCCCGTTAGCATTGAAAAGCAAGGTGCAGAATACAGAGCCGTCACAGCGTATCTCCAAGGTGTAGGTCCCTACGTTATCAGAGGCAGGCCATGTGAAGATGACATCATTGATGGCAGGTTCTACAACCACATCGTCTGTAACAGCGGGATCTGCGCTGATGCACTCCATATAACGGAAGAGACCGAAGACCATATCATATTTGTAGTTGTCCATGTGGTCGCAGGGAATATGGAGGGTGGCGTTGTAGTTGGAGAACGATGATTCATTGGCTACAGGTGCTTCGACAGCATAAGCATAGATATTGTACAGTTTGCGGCAGCCGGTGAAGGCGTTCTTGCCAATGGTCTGTAGGTCTGTGCCGAAAGAGGCTTCCTTCAGCCCCGTACATTCTGCGAAAGCACTATCACCAATGGTGGTCAGCGTGTTGGGCAGTTCAATAGAGGTAATGGTGGAAATGTCGCGGAATGCACTCTTACCAATGGTGGTGGCACCGGCTTGAATATCAATACTCTGTATAGCGGAGGAATCCCTGAAGAGCAACCAAGGTACGGGGTCTGCTGAATAGTCGTACATCGTACCTGTACCTGTGATTTGCAGTTTGCCGTTACGGAAATTCCAATATAGAGACTCGCCGCATTGTCCTGATGTGGTTTGTCGGAAAATGGCAGTAATGATAGTGTCTTGTGTCAAATCCAAGATGCGTGGGTTGTCTGTAACACCATCGCTCCAACCGGTAAATTCGTAGCCGAAGTTGGGAGTCGCAGTCAGAGTGTTGTTTTCAGAGCAATTCTTGGCAGAGTCGTAGTCGGTCTTTCCCCAGTCAACATTGTTTGAGGTTACTATTGCCGAATAGAAATAATCGGCAGTATGTTCTTGTATATTTGTATAAAGGCTCCAATTTGCAGCAGAAGAGTATGCGTTTTTTGAGCCACAAGGAACGTTCAGTACTTCCCAACTATGATAGTAGTCACTTAACTCAGGCGGGGTTACTGCTAATATATTTGCCGATTTAATGGGGCAGTTGAAGAATGCCGAACTTCCAATACTCGTTACACTACTACCGATAGTGATAGATGTAAGCCCTTTACACCTCCAGAACGCGTATCTGTTAATGCTTGTTACGCTATTGGGAATTGTGATAGAGGTAAGCCCTGTACAACCTCCGAAAGCGTTATATCCAATACTCGTTACACTATTTGGAATAATTGTCGTTTGGCAACCATAGAGGAGTGTGTTGGTCGCGGTTTCAATAATGGCATTACAATCATTGCGGCTGTCAAAAGAGGGATTTCCTTCCTCTACAATCATAGAAATGAGATTAGTACAATCAGCAAAGACACTCCATCCAATGCTTGTTACACTATTGGGAATAGTGACGGAAGTCAGCCCCGTGCAACTATAGAAAGCTTTATTCCCAATTCTTGTTACACTATTTGGAATAATTGTCGTTTGGCAACCATAGAGGAGTGTGTTGGTCGCGGTTTCAATAATGGCATTGCAATTATCCCGGGAGTCATAATGTGTATTTCCGCTCTCAACTATCATAGAAACAAGACCATTGCAAGAAGTGAAAGCATTGTTTCTAATATCCGTTACGCCATTTGAAATAATGATAGATGTAAGACTTGTACAAGAACTAAAAGCGTTCTCCCCAATACTTGTTACACTTTCAGGAATCGTGATAGAGGAAATGTTCTTCATTTCATAGCAAAGGTAATCGGGAATGCTATCTACTTCGTTTCCGAAGGAAAAGGAGGTTATTTGTGAAGATATTGGACAAAATGGAGCATCATGCCAGCCCCAGCCCCCGCATTTTTGAGCATCCCATATTACAGATGTCAATTTTGAGCAGCCTGTGAATGCTCGGTTGCCGATGCTTCTTACATTCTTGGGGATGGTGATAGATGTGAGCAGTGAGCAGTGTTCAAAAGCATATTCCTTTATACTAATTACAGAGTTTGGAATAGTAATGCCATCCGGTGCAGCACTACCACATCCCAAGAGTGTTGTTTTAGTGGCATCGTTATAGACAAAATAGTCATCTACATAACCATTCACATTTTTTGCTCCCCATGGAGAACCTGTGGCAGTTCCTGAATATACGATATTCAAGACATCTTCGAAAGCATTTTCTCCAATACTTGTCACGCTGTTAGGGATAGTAATAGAAATGAGGTTATACATCCCTCTACAGAGACCATCAGGGATGCTATCTACTTCGTCCCCAAAAGTGAAGGAGGTGAGATCTTTATCAAATGGACCATAATAACCAATAATATTACATTTCTTTGCGTTCCATACGACAGATGTAAGACTTGTGCAGCCTTCGAAAGCAGAATATCCAATACTTGTTACGCTGCTGGGTATAGTGACAGAGGTAAGACTTGTGCAACCTCTGAAAGCATAATCTCCGATACTCGTTACACTATCGGGTATAGTGACAGATGTAAGACTGGTGCAACCTTTGAAAGCATAATCTCCGATACTCGTTACACTATTCGGAATTGTAATAGATGTAAGATTTGTATCATTCTGGAAAGCATAGTTGCTGATGCTTGTGATGCCTTCTTTTATATTGATATTCGTGTTATCCGGCATGTCTCCTTTGTACTTATAGAGTACTGTGCTTATATATATGACACCATCAGGTTGGTCTTCGTACCATGGGGTGCCATAGAAAGCGCCTGAACCAATACTTTTCACACTATTCGGAATAGTGATAGAAGTGAGTTTTTTGCAATTACGAAATGCAGAACCACTAATATTGGTTACACTATTCGGAATAGTGACAGAGGTGAGTTCCGGACTCTGTTCGAAAGCACTTGGCGCAATGCTTGTTACACGATAGGAGGTGCCTTTGTAAGTGACTGAATCCGGAATAGTGGCATTTTTCAAGAACTGATAAGCATAATCAGAAGGAAAAAAAGGCCTATACTGATACGTAACTGCTGCTGTACTGTCACTGGTGATGTTGTAGGCTAAGCCATAGGAGAAAAAGTCGTAATCAACAGCAGCGTGAATACAGATTGTGGCGAGTAGTGCCACGAAAAGAGATAAGATTTTTTTCATAAGCGTAAAATGCTTTGTTGCCCTGTGGATTCCGAGAAGGGCAGGTGGTGTGTAGGCAGTAAGCATAAATAAAAAGCGTGGAATCCGACTGTCGTCGTTCCACGTATAGAGGCTCTCGCATTGCCTTGCATCTTAGAACAGACAACGCGAAGCCCACGCCGATATAAGCAACCCTACTACGGAAGACAACCACAGGACACACGTGTACGTGTGGCTATCATACGTGCAGCAATCCGGAGCAGAAGTCTCCTAACAACCACACACTGACAACGCCGGTCGCGCCATCTTCCATGAGAGGATATGGTACTTATATCCCGAGGGCGTCAATCGTTGCTATGCTCTGAAGATGCTTGAAACTTGCGAGATTTCTATACATCAGAACAAAACGTCAATAAACGCCTTTTATGTTATGTTGCGGAGCCCATAAAGACTCCACGGGTGCAAAAGTAGTGATATTTTTGCAGATATACAAAAAAGGAGACATAATTTTTTATTATCGTCGGGTATCATACACAGAAGACGCGCATCGTAAGGGATGCGCGTCTTCTGTGCTGTTGTAAATATAACAGGATTGCGGTTTTACTTTGCCACTACCAAGTAGTAGTTCTTTTTGCCTTTCTGGAACACGATATACTTATCGTTGAGGAGCGCCTTTGCGTCAATAGGCGTCTGGGCGTCGGTCAGTTTCTCTTTGTTCATCGAGAATCCGTTGGCTTGTATCATCTTGCGTGCCTCACCCTTGCTGGGGAAGATGTGCGTCTTTTCGGCAAGGAGGTCAAGCGGTGCGATGCCGGCTTCGAGTTCGGCGCGGCTAATCTCGTACTGCTCTACGCCTTCGAATACCTGCAGGAACGTCTCCTCGTCGAGTTTGTGCAGGGCTTCCGCCGTGGCGTTGCCGAAGAGAATATTGCTTGCCTCGACGGCGGCATCGTAGTCCTCGCGGCTGTGTACCATGACGGTGACCTCTTCCGCAAGGCGTTTCTGCAGCAAGCGCAGGTGCGGGGCTTGGTCGTGTTCGGTAATGAGTGCGTCTATCTCCTCCTTTTCCAGACAGGTGAAGATGCGAATGTATCGTTTGGCGTCCGCGTCGCTCACGTTGAGCCAGAACTGATAGAAGCGGTAGGGGCTGGTATAGCGGCGGTCAAGCCAGATATTCCCGCTCTCGGTCTTGCCGAACTTACCACCGTCGGCTTTGGTGATGAGCGGGCAAGTGAGGGCATAGGCTTCGCCGCCGCCCATCTTGCGGATGAGTTCGATACCCGTGGTGATGTTGCCCCATTGGTCGGAGCCACCCATCTGCATCTTGCAGTTCTTGTGACGGTTAAGATACACATAATCATAGCCTTGCAGCAACTGATAGGTGAACTCCGTGAACGACATACCCTGGCTGAACTCTCCGTTGAAGCGTTTCTTCACCGAGTCTTTCGCCATCATGTAGTTCACCGTGATGAGTTTGCCCACATTGCGTGCGAAATCAAGGAAAGTGTAGTCCTTCATCCAGTCGTAGTTGTTCACCAACTCGGCGGCATTGTCGCCGTGACCGAAGTCGAGAAACTTCTCAAGTTGCTTCTGTATGCACTCCTGATTGTGGCGTAAGGTGTTCTCGTCCAGCAGGTTACGCTCGGCAGACTTGCCGCTCGGGTCGCCAATCATACCCGTAGCCCCGCCGATGAGGGCGATGGGCTTATGCCCGCAGCGTTGCAAGTGTTTGAGCATCATGATGCCACACAAATGCCCGATATGCAGACTGTCTGCCGTAGGGTCGATGCCCACATACGCAGCCGTTGGCTCTTTCATCAGTTGTTCTTCCGTGCCGGGCATGATGTCCTGCAGCATCCCGCGCCATCTGAGTTCTTCTACGAAATTCTTCATCGATTTAATCTATGTTTTACCTTGAGCCTGCAAAGGTACGATTTATTTTGGATTGTACAAAAATACTCTCGGTATCCCTGCGGTATGGTCGGCTTAATCACATACTAATCACATACTAATCACATACTAATTTCATACTCTTGGCACGAGAAAGTTGAGAGTTGATAGTTAAAAGAAGTTTAGGGTTTAGAGTTGAGTGTTGAGTGCAGTTTAGAGATGAAAGTTGAGGGAGGAGAGAATGACGACGCGAGAGATGCACCCCATTTCGCCCACGGGGCTCACAGGAACCCCGAACCGCGTCGTCCCCCGGCAAAGTATCTACTATGTGCCGATGGCTACAATGATACTTACGGGAAGATGACGCGGTTCGCGTTGATTATGCAATTGATTTATATTGCCGCCGAGGCAGGGGCTATATGGACAGGATTTGCATGGCTGACCACTTGTCGGCTTTGATGTCCTTCTTCTCCTTGATGGCTTTGGTGAGCGGGACATAGACTATCTCGTCGTCCTTGATGCCGACCATGATGCTGCGCTGCTCCTCAAGCAGTGCCTGAATAGCCGCAATACCCATACGCGAAGCGAGGATACGGTCGTTGGCAGTAGGCGAGCCGCCACGTTGCAGGTGTCCGAGGATAGTCACCCGCGCAGAGTATTCGGGGTGTGCAGCCTCCACCATTTTGGCAACAGCCTGTGCCCCGCCCTCAATGGCATGCTCCTGTACAAGCACAATACTGGAGTTCTTGTCTTTTCTGCGCCCTTGCAAAATGGCAGCCTCAATCTGTTCCATCACCGTGGCACGTTCAGGAATGATAGCAGCCTCGGCACCTGCAGCAATAGCGGCATTCAGCGTCAGGAAGCCTGCATCACGCCCCATAACCTCTACAAGGAACACGCGCTCGTGGCTGGTGGCTGTATCACGCAGAATATCCACGCAGTTCATGATGGTGTTGAGCGACGTGTCATACCCGATTGTCACATCGGTACCCCAAAGGTCGTTGTCAATCGTGCCCGGAATACCCACTACGGGAATGTTGTACTCTTGTGCAAACAGACGTCCGCCTGTAAACGAGCCGTCACCGCCAATCACAATCAGAGCGTCTA
>SAMEA104315424__coassemble_1775_pt1 | contig 9008 bp, 5 predicted proteins | sample SAMEA104315424__metabat2_low_PE_013 | metagenome-assembled genome bin SAMEA104315424 (sample SAMEA104315424) | gut metagenome | biome: Monkey gut; feature: monkey-associated habitat; material: faeces | place: China | collected 2013 | reverse complement strand
CATGCCTCTTCGTCGCGGAAAGCAGCCGTGACAGTCAGGTCGTCGGAACTAATCGAATCAAACTGTACCGTAAACGACACGGCATCTGCCGATATGTTCTTTGACACTACATCCCACTGGGAAGGTGCAATGCACTTGTAGTCCACACCTTCCATCGGATTGAGCACGGAAATGACACGTGTCTTGCCTTGACCGCACGGCACACACAGATTTTCCACTACCTGCGGCTTGGGCGGTATCTTGCCCAATGGCTTGCGTACAGACTTGGATGTCTCTCTGTTGCAGTCGCCGAAATTGACCACCACTTCATCTCCTGTACCCACATCACCTACACGGAATGTAACAGCACTGCCATCTCCCGCTGCATAGATGATACTGTCCACGAAGGCGGGAGGATTGTCGCTTGTCAGGTTCCAGTAATAGTTATCCACACCTATGTTAGCACTCAAGTTGCGTGTCAGCACAGGACGGACTGAAAAAACTACTGTTTCTCCCTTGGTCAGGCAATCCGGTCCCTCTATCACTAATCCGAAGTCAGCAGGACTGAACTCCTTGTAGATGTGCAAATCAACATACGAACCGCACCAGTCAATGTTGTAATGCAAGCGGACAGCACCCTTACCCAAATTAGAGGAACGCACCGTAACGGAAGAATCCGCCTTATTGGTACCGACTATCTCCAAATCCCCAAGGGTACTCCACCAATAAGAAAATGTTTTGTCCTTGTTATTCAAATTCCCCGTAACAAACTTCACCGTGATGGTTGATGTCCCATCATGCGCCAGACAGATGTGTGCATTACTCGGCAATGTGTCGCTGCCGACAATGAACACCTGCTGTTGAGCAACAGCCCCGATGGCCAATCCTGCCAACAAGGCGAAAATAATGTAACGTTTTTTCATACTTTTATTGTTAATAAATACGTTATTAAATTAGGTATATATGCAGGGCTATCTCTATTTGACAGAGAATTGCCCTTCCACAGCCGTGCCTGCCGAGTAGATACGGATAGTGTAGGAACCTTTGGCAGGAACGTTGAGAGCAGTTGCGCCAAGGAAGTCCAGGTCGGCAACGGTGGAGCCGGTGGCTTGGTCGCGCACCGTCACATGTGCGAGTGCGTCCGTGTCAGCACCTACGGTAATAGTGTTTCCATCTTGTGCTGCACGGAATTGGTTAGGGTCAGGAGGGATTGTTCCATTTCCATCTTTGTTGTCGTCCAGCGGACCAAATACCACGACTTCGGTCAGGACGATTTCTGTACCTGCTATGCTCCATTGGGCATAGGTGTTTCCCGTTACGCTCCATAGACAGAGCGCGAAGAAGATAAATAGGAATTTCTTCATAAGAACAATGTTTGATAAGTTATACTTGTGAAACCTAATAAGGGTTCATTTTCGGCTGCAAAGGTACTGCTTTTCAGCATACTGACCAAGAAAAGGGCGTGCACAAATACAAAACGCAATGCATTAATAACCAGTACTTTATCATTTTACCCCGTGCACAAATGCAGTTTCTGTAGGAAAAAAGCCTATCTATACTGCCATTTTAAGCAGGAAATCATACAGTTGTGCCGAGGTTACTCCCAACTTGTGAGCAATGCGACTTTTGATGGTGCGAATGCCGGTGGAAGATTTGCATATATATCCCGCTATTTCCGTCAGAGGCATTTTGTCATGATAGAGCAGATAATAGATACAGAGTCGGATTTCCTGCTCTTTCAGGTTTTTCTCCTCCAACGCATTGTACAAGTGAAGAAAAGCAGGGCTCAGGTCTCTCAACATAACCTCGCAGCGGTTCCATTTGCTGCATGGCTTGGGGAATACGGCACGAAGGTGAGATATTTGCACTTCCAAATCCTGAATACGCTTAGTGGTCAATTCTTCCTGCAACTGCTGCGATAGCAGTTCCTGCTTCTGCAGAAGGGTGTTTTGCATTTGCAACAATGCAGATTGCTGTTGTATCTGCCTGTCTTTTTCGCAAAGCGATTGATATTGCTGCCGGATTTGTGTATCTTTTTGCTTTATGTCTTTGCGTTTGCGGTAGCGCAACAGCAGGATGGCAGTGCCCAATATACCGCATAGCAGAGTGGCAACTCCCACGACTATATGCCACTTGCGGTTGGGATACGGATTAGCGAGGTATTGCCTGCATTTTTCCACGGCTGCGCTGTTCCTATTGGATAACGCTCTTTTTTCGCGACCGGCATCTTCTCTGTTGTGAGAATAGGCGGCTACCAATGCTGCATCACCGATTTGCTCCGCATAGTTTATCAAAGTGTAGTAGGCATTGGAGATTAGAGCGGGGTTCGTGGAATGTTGAACAATATATTCGGCATAAGGATATGCTTGTGTGGACATGTCTGTACTCTCGTAAATCCGTGCTATCTTCATATAAGTATAGCACCTATACTCTGCATCAGCAGGATATTTTGCGGCTTGCAAATAGTATAGCAAGGCAGAATCATATCGTTGCTGTTCGTAGAAATACAAGCCTCGAATCTCGATGGCACGAGCCTCGTATGCACTATCCAACCGGTATGCCTTTGCCATGTGCCAAAGACTATCCGCCTCTCCAAGGCGATGTAAATGTAGGAGTGTCCGGCACTGATTCAAAAGGCTATGTGCGTAGTACCAACTGTTACCGCTTGCATAAAAGGCCTGTGAAGAACGCTTATAGAAAACAAGAGCAAGACTGTCTTCACCTTGTTGTGTACAGATATATGCCATGCAGGCATTGACTCGTCCGCGGCGGATGGGGTCATCGGGGTGGAGACGGTCGCAGGCTATATAGCAGTCGGCAGCCCGTGCGTAGTCGCTATTCAGGCTCATGTTGCGCCCCATATAGTAGTACGCCGCAGCGAGGGCATTGCGGTAGCGGTGGCGGCGGACAGGTCTGTCGAGTGTGCGAAGAGCATTGCGGAGAGCCGCAGTGTCAGAGTATAGCATGTGCGCGGCATCCATGCTGTCTGCGGCTGCCACCACCTGCAACGCCGCCTGCCTGCGTATGGTGGGAGCGGCTTGCACCTGCCCCGTCCACAGGGACAAGAAAACAAGCAAGAGAGAAAAATATATGTGCCGATAATTGCTCACAATACTATATATTGCGTGCAAAGGTATATAAAATATATTGATTACACAAGACTCCCCTTGCAGCCAAAACTCCCCCTACCCCCTCAAGGAGGTGGATTTGCAATACAACTTGCCTGCATGAAACCCGAGACACGCGCCACGCTTGCGAAAAATATGGTCAACCATTATTCAAATAGCATTATACTCATCCGTTATTCACTTGCGAGAGCGCATACAGCGGGTAAATATCCACGTGCCGCACGGCACCTGCGGATTGCTCGTCAGTGTATTCCAACTGCCCGAAATTCTCCAACGAGGTGCGGATGGCATAATTCAAATGCTTCTCACGCATCATCAGCCACAGGCTTTTCATACCGCCTTTGCCGCCTGCTTTCACCTCTATCGGCAGCACGTGCCCGTTGCGCACGTCCACATAATCCACCTCCGCCGTACTGCCTTTCTCCTCCCGCACCCAATAGTACAATTCGTGCCGCATATTCATAGCACGATAGCGCAGCAGTTCCAAGCCCGCCAACATCTCGGTAACAGCCCCTTTATTGACCAATTCTTCTGCGCTGGAGGTCATAATCAATGCAGACATTTCCCTGCTATTGCCGAGCGACATATCCTGCAGCCGCAACATCAGTCCCGTATCCAACAGCAACATTTTCCGGCACGAACTATCCGCCTCGCTGCCCAACGGAACGCCGTTGGCAGAAGTGCGCGTGACGGGAATGGCTATACCCGCCAGCACCAGCAAGTCCAAAGCCTGCCGCACAGCAGATGCTTTGTAGTCCGAGGAAACACGCGCATAGACGAACTTGCTGCCTACCTGCAACGCCACGTTGCGCAAGGTCAGCCGTAACAGGTTCGGGTTGACCCGCTTGGCATATTTGGCGAAATCGTCTTCATAAGTAACCAGTATATCATCTTGCACACGCTGGCAACGCAGATAATCGTGCGTCTCCACCCATTGTGCCACTGCCTCAGGCATTCCCCCCACTAATAAGTAGGTGCGCAGATACTCCACCAACTTATTGTGCAACGGTTGCAACAGCGGAGCCTCGACGGTAGCCGCCTGTCGTTGCTCTAATAATGCCGTCATACCATTGGCGATAAGGAACTCGTCAAAAGTCATCGGGAGCATATACATCGAGCGGATACGCCCCACGCCAAAAGTAGGAATCTCCTGCAAGGCGAACTCCAGCAGTGAACCGGCAGCCACCACGTGCAATGCGGGCATATCCTCACGGAAGAAACGCAGACTCATTATCGCTTCCTTGCACTCCTGTATCTCGTCCAAGAAAAGCAAAGTCTGCCCCTCTACCACAGGTATGCCGCTCAATGCTGCAACCTGCGAAGTGATACGGCGTACATCCAAGTCGTCTGCAAACAGTTGCTTATAGACAGGCTGTTTCTCAAAATTGATTTCGATATAGTAGCGAAATGATTCGCCCAAATGCTTTATGGCACGGCTCTTTCCCACCTGCCGTGCACCGCGCAGCAACAGCGGCTTATACTCGTTATCGTTTTTCCATTGCAGCAATTCGCTATCTATCAGCCTATAAAAGTACATATCAGACAAAATACAAGGTTTTTATTCGTCACTTTTGGACAAAATACGGGTTTTTTATTTGCTTGTTTTGGACAAAAGTCGGACATTTAACGCCGCAAATGTACTGCTTTTTTGTCAAATACGCAAACATTTCGTGACTGCCACTATGGCTAAACGGGTATAGAATCTCAATTCTTAATAACGTGAGTTCGATATAACGAAAACTTTATAAACCAAAACATGCAAAACTAAACAAAACTTTTTCTTGCGGCACAACATGTGCCGCTTTTACAACAAATATAGTCTAAAACATTCATATAGGCATTATCGGTTTTCTTGAACGGACGACTACGCCGTATATTAACATGAGTTATCCATAAACACACTGCCCAAAGTTATATCGAATTCACGTTTAATACAATATAACAAGTACCCATCTCCAAAGGGATAGAAACGAAAAACTCATCCCCTTACACAGGAAAGACCGCCTGACGGTATGTCAAGCGGTCTCTCTTGGTATGAAAGCAGATATTCTGTCTCTACTTGATTACCTGACCTTGGGCGTTGTAGTAGTGCCCGTCGCGGAGGATAAGGAGTTGACCGTTGATGATGGTCTTTTGGGCTTGGGTGTCCGTAGCGATGGTGTTGATGAGCGTAGTGGTACCCTCTTTCCAGAAATATACATTGTCCACGGAGAACTCGGTCTGAGCAGCGTAGTTGGTGAACTGGTGCTGGAAGATACTACCCAATTGGAGTACGACGTTGCTTGCATCCATTACCTTGGAGAGGTCGATGTCGAAACTGTTCCACTTCTCCTGCTCAACCTCAAGAACGACAATACCAACCTGTGTGGTGAGTCCGTCGCCACCATAGGTGGGTCCCATCTGAATGGTACCACTGACAGAAGGCCATATATCAATGTGCATGTGGGTCATACCCATAGCATCAAAGGCTGCGAACTGCCAACCTACCATACCTGTCATCTTGCCAAAGTAACGCATAAAGTGGTCGCCGTCGATGTCCTTCTCTTCCATAGAAGGATTCTCCCACCAGTCTTCGTTGAAGGAGTTGATTGCGGAATAAGCGTTTGCGTATTTGTCGGAGTAAAGCGAAAGGACGTTCTTCGCATCGTGGATAGGTGCGGGTGCTGCTACGGTAGGTGTAGGATAGTAAACAGGAGTAACCACCTTAACGGTAGCAGAGTTCTCCGATTCGTTGTCTGCAAGGTCGATAGCGGTGATGGTGAAGTTGTAGGTGGTAGCGGGAATGAGATTGGCAATGGTGATGTTGCCGTCCACAGCGGCTATCTTGGCATCGTATGTGTTAGCGGCATCCACTACGTGGTAGGACGCGATACCGATGTTATCGGTAGCGGTAACAGCCACGATGGCTTGTGCATAGTTGTTGGAAACCAATGCTGCAGTACCCATAACCGGTTTCTCATTGTCAGCGGGAGCAGTACCCGGGGTAGCGAATACCTTCATCTCATATATCTTCAAGCCCCACTCTGTGGCAGCCTTGGTACTCCAGAAACGTACGAAACGTACACTCTGAGCGTTCTGCAGGTTGTCTCCATAGAGCATATCGGTATGCCCGTTTACACCCGCTGTGCCTACGTAGTTGTAAGCAAGATTCCAATCTTTGTTGTTTGCCGAGAAGTCAAGGTGATACTCCTGCGAACATGCGCCCTCGAACTTGATAGTAACAAGGTTGATATTGTAGTACGCACCGAGGTCAAGTACAAACCAAGAATCGTATGTACGTGCCTCTTCGGTGTTTGCCGTGCCATTGGTAGCAGAGCCTTGCCATGTGCTACCTTCATTGCCGTCCACAGCAAAGAATGCGCTGGTGCCTTGACCAATCTCGGATTGTTTGATAACCTTGTTGTCGTTGTCGATATTAGTGCTGAGTGCTACGTTGTCGCCCTCGTGGCAGAATACGCTAAGGGTGTTGCTGACAATGGTACCCGATTGGGCAGTGATAGTAGCCGCACCGAACTTGGCAGCCTTGAAAGCACCGTTCTCCACGGTACCTGCGTCTGCGGGGTTGACAGTGTACGTTACTTCTGCTTCCATCTGCTCACCGTCCTGGTCCTTGGTGGCGGTGGTCAGAGCAAGGGTCTCACCCACCTTGACAAGGTCGGAAGCAGCCTTGAGTTCGATAGCGGAAAGGGTTTGCTCTTTCTTGGTAAAAGCACGCAACTCCCAGAAACTGTAGTTGTAGCCTGTACCGCGTTTGATAAGCGTAAGGCGCAGATACTTGGCCTTTTGCTCGCCAACGGATATAGTCTGGAGATAAGGGAAGCCCTCTAACTTCTGGTCAGAGACTTTGGCAACCTCCGTCCACGTAGTAGAATCGTTGCTTACCTCCAACGAGAAGGAAGCGGCATAGGCACCCTCCCAGAGGATTTGGACTGTGTTGAACTCGCTCTCTTCCGCCATCTTGCAGAGCCACCACTGAGCGTCTTTGTCTGCGTCGGTAGCGTCATCAGCAGGAGTAGCAATCCAGCGGGTACCCTCGTTGCCGTCGTTGCCCTCGGAGGCATTACCCGTAGAGGCATACGCTTGCTCGTTGAGGACTACGTTTTCCTTCTTGGCAGCCCCGCCATCGGCATAGTAAACGTGGAAGACTACCGTGCCAAGTCCGTGAACAACAGTAACTTCGGTCTCTTGTGCGGTGAAAGCAGAGAGGTGCATAATCATACCCGCGCCCTGAATATCACCCGATACGGAGCAGGAGGTGATACCCGCAGGGAAAGTGATGTAGATACCTGCTTCTGTAGCCCAACCGGGTTGTTGGATATTGACGATGTCGGAGATACCCTCCACCTTCTCTACCTTGTATTTGTCAGTGTACTTGCCTCCCCCTGCGCCGTCGCCGAGGAAACTGTACTGACTCCAATCAACGGCAGCAAAAGCCGTTGCGCTTGCGCATAGCAACAGGGTTGCGATGGCAAAGAATCGAATGGTTAATTTTTTCATAAGACTTAATTTTTATGGTTAATAAATTAGTTTGTTTGTCTGATTTGTTGGGCTAATGTGACTGATATTCTGTCGGTTGGTGTGAAATATCAGTTGAGTTGGGTGCCCAGAGCGTTGTAGCGGATGCCGTCGCGGATGATGACAATCTGACCGTTTTCCACTACCTTTTGGCAATGAGCGTTCTTGGGTGCGGAGGTGACGGTTTCGACAGCAGTGGTCTCGCAGTTGGTGCCGACAACGTAGCGCATACGCTCGGTGAAGATGACAACACCATCAGCGGCTGCCACCTTGACCAGGAAGACAATCTCCTCGCCGTCGGATTTGCCCGTGACGGTGTGGGTAGCGGTTTGGGTAGGGGCGTCCCAGCCCGTCATAGGGACAGGATTGCCGATGAGTACGCCATTGGCATCGAAAAGGAAGAGGTCGGGGGCTGCCATGCCGACATAGGTGTCGAGGAAACGGACGGTAAGGGCAACGCCTGCGGCAGTGGTCTCGGCTTTCCACGTAAAACCTTTCTCCAAGGATTGTACCGCGTGGTTAGGGTCGGTTTCAGAGTAATACTTGTCCACGTTTTTGCTTGCGCCGGAGCAGGAGACTTCGGCGGTGGCTGCACGAAGCGACATTGAGAAAGTCAATGCCACGGTGAGCGACAGGATTGAAAGTAGTTTTTTGTTCATAGTACTTGAATTTTATGTAATTAAAATTTATTGTTTGTATTCTTGTTGTATCGGTTGCCTATCCCTTGCGCATCCCTTGCTTATGGGTTGCTGTTTGACACGAGGGTGGGACGGGTGTGACAGGGCGAGATTTTTGTATTATCTTAACATATTTGTCGGGGTTATTGCAGGGTGAATTTGACAGGTGTGCCTTCGGAGGAGTCGGGGGCGACCCAAAGGAGGAAATCGCCCGGTTCGGCGGAACGGGTGTAGGCACCATCGGCACCGAGGGTGATACCGTTGGCGAGGTGCCAGTAGGCGAGGTCGTCCTCGGTGAGCGTGAAGGTTGCTTCACGGGTTTCGCCTGCGAGGATAGTGATACGGTCGAACCCTTTGAGTTCGCGGACAGGGCGTGTGAGCGAACCGACAAGGTCGCGTATATAGAGTTGCGGGACAGCCACGGCATCGGTGTTGCCCGTGTTGCGGATAGCGCAACGGACAGTGAGCGACTGCGATGTGCCTGCGTGCAAGACGGTATCGGAGAGGACGGGCATGCCATACTCAAAGGTGGTGTAGGTGAGTCCGTAGCCGAAGGGAAAGAGCGGCTTATCACCATACTCAAGCCAGTAACTGGACTCGCCGAGGGAGAACTGCGGCGCACCGACGGGTATTTGGTCGATAAGGACAGGGTGGTCAGTGGGACGCCCCGTGTTGCGGTGATTATAGTACATCGGAATCTGCCCTACCG
>SAMEA104315424__coassemble_1771_pt1 | contig 9032 bp, 8 predicted proteins | sample SAMEA104315424__metabat2_low_PE_013 | metagenome-assembled genome bin SAMEA104315424 (sample SAMEA104315424) | gut metagenome | biome: Monkey gut; feature: monkey-associated habitat; material: faeces | place: China | collected 2013 | reverse complement strand
TGCCCGAGCGTGCCCTCCATTTGCATACTTCGGGTTCTATGCCGCTCTCTGTCTTTGGTTCGGACAAGCCCCACGCCGGCATTTTCTATCCGTTCCAGACTTTCAGCAAGGCGCATATTATTGAGGACTTCTCCTCCGTGCCTATTTTCTTCGAGGCGCGCGGCATTGATGATGTGAGTGCGGTCTATTCTTTGGCGTTGACTATCACGTCCCATGTCTATGAGGCTGACCAGCACGACCGTGAACGTTTGCACGTGGCAGGTGTCTTTGCCAACAATTTCTCGAACCTGATGTACGGTTTAGCCGCTGATATTCTGCGTGATACGCATATCCCGTTCTCAGCCCTGCTGCCTTTGATAGACGAGACCGCTGCCAAGGTACACACTCTTTCACCCCATGATGCCCAAACGGGTCCCGCTCGCCGTGGCGATGAGAACGTCATACAGCATCATCTATCCATCCTACCTTCTAATGATATGTGCGAGGTATATCGTCTCCTATCTGCGCTTATTCGCAAACAGCAATAATACCCTTTATGCTCTTTATGACGATGCGAGCCGCATCGTCCCCCAAGCACCGCATTCCCCATAGCGTTGTACGGTACGCATACAAAAAGAGATTGCCTAATCTGTCAGGCAACCTCTTTTTGTATGTATATATTGTTCTCTCAACAACTCTCAAACTGGCGCAAGAAGCGTACGTCGTTCTCGGAGAAAAGACGCAAGTCCTTGACACGATACTTGAGGTTGGTGATACGCTCTACTCCAAGACCGAAAGCATAGCCCGAATAGACCTTTGAGTCTATACCGCAGGCTTCAAGCACATTGGGATCCACCATACCACAACCAAGGATTTCGACCCAACCGGTACCTTTGCAAAAAGAGCAACCCTTACCTCCACAGAGGTCGCAGGAGATGTCCATCTCGGCAGAGGGCTCTGTGAACGGGAAGTATGAGGGGCGCAGACGTATCTGTGTGTCCGGTCCGAACATCTCTTTAGCAAAGTAGAGCAAGACCTCACGCAGGTCGGCAAAACTGACATTTTTGTCCACATAGAGTCCTTCCACCTGGTGGAAGAAGCAGTGTGCACGTGCCGAGATAGCCTCATTGCGGTACACACGTCCCGGGCAAAGCACACGGATAGGCGGTTGCTGACCAAGCATTACCCGCGTCTGTACACTTGAAGTGTGGGTGCGCAACAGGATATCCTGCGGTGTCTGCACGCCTGGCTGTTTCTCTATGAAGAAAGTGTCCTGCATATCGCGTGCGGGGTGCTCAGGTGCAAAGTTCAACAGCGAGAATACATGCTTATCGTCCTCTACCTCAGGACCTTCCGCCACGGTAAAGCCCACACGCGAGAAGATGTCGATTATCTGCTCACGTACCAACGACAAGGGGTGGCGTGTACCCAACTCTATCGGGTCCGGCGTGCGGGTGAGGTCAAGCGCATCCTTGCCGTCACGTTGCGTACTATGTGCCTCCAACTGTTCACGGAGTTCGTTGATACGTGCTTCAGCCTGCTGACGCAACTGGTTGAGTGGCTGACCAATAGAAGCCTTTTCTTCTTTAGGAATAGCACGAAACTCGTTGAAAAGTTCCGTAATCTCGCCTTTTTTGGAGATATACTTGATACGCAGTGCCTCGAGTTCTTCGGCACTATTTGCTTGCATTGCTTGTACCTGTTGCAGCAGGGATTGAATACGTTCTTTCATATTCTTACACACATTTGGGGTGCAAAGTTACACTTATTTTGCAATATATGCAATATCGTCCGCCATTTTGTAAGGCAGCCACATCAAAACGAGCACTCTTTTTGTTACACTATATTAACATTTGCACATCTATGCAGGTTATACAAACATACTATCCACTCGCTATCCTCGGCTTATCCTCTCGTTAGGGGTAGGTATTTATAACTATTTACAATCAAGTGAACCGGATGGGTTAATACCGCCCTACCCCACAGGGAATTCTGTTCACCCTGCCATATTTTGTATTGTGATGGCACCCGATGCGTGATTGGATGACGTGAAGATACATATTCTACCAAACAGGCGTGAAAATATACGTTTGATATGGTTGCGATGGCAAATGAAGACAGGATTTGCATATATCAGTTTTTTTATGTATCTTTGCAGCACTATTAAGCGTGCATATGACAAGGTCTGCGTTTATAAAGCAACATGCTGATTTGTTTTGGTACACTCCTGCTGACAAGAAGGAGGATATTTCCGATGCGCTTTTGGTGGAACGAGTGCTAAATGATGGCACATTGGACGACTATCGCACCTTATTGAAAGTCCTTACCCCGCAGCGTGTTGCAGAGGTATTCTTTTCTGCCACAGTACGCCAAATGGGGAACTACTACCTTGAAATACGCAATTTTTATTCCATTAAGTATACATATTAGTATGGTTGGTATAATTTGTAAATGTGTCCATCAAAACTTTGTAGTTAAGTATTATGAACGAAAGTTCTTTGATATTAGGCAATGGATTTGATTTGAATCTAGGATTGCGAACAACTTATCGACAGTTTGCTGAGAGTGAGTTTTGGACCATTGGCAATTGGGCAGTTCAATCGGGGCTTGCCCAAACTCTTGAGAGTGAAAAGAACGAAAATCTCAATTGGTTCGATTTAGAGAGGATCTTGGCGAAATATGCAATGCCTAAGCAGAGGGTGGCATGGAGCCCATTAGATATGCTCCAAAAAGACAAACAATGCTTTTATGCTTTGCAGGGCTCTTTAGGGAAATATATTGCACATGCAGAGGAGCAAAAAATACAAAGTACTTCATTGGCGGCACGACTGCTTGAGATTATCACCCGACAATATCCGATAGATAATATCTTCTCGTATAATTACACTAATCTCAATACTTTCACCAAACAGTTAAATTTACCCCATTTGCGATATAAACACGTACATGGTCAATGTTCTGATGGAAGCCAGATATTAGGCATTTCTGATGAAATACAAATTCGTGCCGGATATGACTTTCTGTACAAAACGTGCAGTCCACATTATCTGTCATCTAATGTAAGGTATGCACTACAAAGGTCGTCATTTGTACTTTTCTTTGGTCATTCCTTAGGACCACAGGACTATCATTATTTTGCACAATTCTTCAAAGCCCAAAGTCGGCAGGATATCAGAGAACAGGATAAAAAGACCATTTTCATTATTACATACAATGAAGAATCCAGAATGGATATCCTAAAACAACTCCGCCGTATGAATGACGGATGGGTTAATCTGTTATATGATTGCAATGACTTACGCTTGTTTATGACTGATGTTACTCCACAAGAAGAAATTGTTTGGGCTGTCACTAATAAATTAGGCAAAATACAAAAAGATAAAGAACGGGAAAAAATCAGTCTCTTTGTAAAACAAGAGGTCGGCAATGTATAACAATAAGAATTTTCTCTTTCCTTTCTAAAACTGATTTCCAAACAGAGATAACAGAATAAATCTATAATTATGAACATATTGGTATATATGGGGCATCCCGCCCACTTTTATCTGTATAAGAATGCCATCACCAATTGGCGGGCGCACGGACATAACGTGAAAATCTTGATAAAGAAGAAAGATATCCTGCAGCAGTTGTTGGATAACCAAGGTTGGGACTATCACAATATATTGGCAGAAGGACGCAAGAACTCCAAGATGGGCATAGCATGGGGTATGCTGAAGCGGGCATGGCGATTGTCCTGTTTTTGCATAAACCACAAAACGGACATACTGACAGGAACAAGTGTTGAGAACTCATTTATAGGTCCACTGCTGAAAATACCTGTTGTCAATTGCAATGAGGATGATGCAGCAGTGGTGCCGTTGTATGCAAAGTTATCTTACCCGGGAGCAGATGCGATACTGAACCCCGTTGTATGCAACAGCGGAAAGTGGGACAAGAAAGCTACCAAATATCCCTCGTACCAAGAGTTGGCATACTTACACCCTAATCATTTCACACCAAAGCGAGAGGTGGTGGAGCAGTATGGGATAGACACAAGCAAGCCCTATTTCGTGATGCGGTTTGCGTCACTTAAAGCACACCATGACAACGGGATAAAGGGTATCAATACTGAGATTGCCCAACACTTGATAGATATTCTCAAGCCGCACGGGCATATATATATTACCAGTGAGCGGGCGTTGGAGCCGCAATTTGAGCCTTATCGCATACACATCAACCCATTGGATATGCACCATGTGATGGCATTTGCGTCACTATACATCGGCGACAGCCAGACTATGGCGGCAGAAGCAGGCGTACTTGGTACTCCCTTTGTGCGTTTCAATGACTTTGTCGGACGGATAGGTTACCTGCGAGAGTTGGAAGATGTATATCAATTGGGGTATGGCATTCATGCCACTGAACTGCCGAATGATTCTGCTATCCACCGCACAGACGGAAGTGTACAACCAAGTGGCACAAAGGCACTCTATACGGCTGTGAGTGAACTGGTTGCACTTCCTGCTGACGAAAGGCGCACGTTGTATGAGGCTCGCCGTCAAGAGATGCTACGTGACAAGATTGACTATGCCAAGTTCTTGACATGGTTTATCGAGAAATACCCGCAGTCTGCGTCTGCAACAAGAAAGGCAGACAGCCGGTTCTGGGCACAATTCAAGTAAATAATACTACAAATTATGCAGATTACATTGATAGCAGGGGCACGCCCCAACTTTATAAAGATTGCACCTATTGTATATGCCATGCAACGTGCAGAGCAACAAGGGCATAACATTCACTATCGTTTGGTACATACAGGACAGCACTACGACAAAAATATGTCGGACACTTTCTTCGAGGAACTCAATATCCCTATGCCTGATGTCAATCTCGGTTGCGGTGGCGGCACACAAGCAGAGCAAACAGCACACATTATGGTAGCGTTTGAACAGGAACTGCTTGCACACCCTGCTGATTTGGTATTGGTAGTGGGTGATGTAACCAGCACCATGGCATGCTCCATCGTAGCGAAGAAACTGAACACCAAAGTGTGTCACGTAGAGGCAGGTATCCGTAGTTGGGATCTCAGTATGCCCGAAGAGATAAACCGTATGGTGACAGATGTTCTTGCTGACTATATGTTTACTACCACCTCTTATGCCAATGACAACTTGCGCCTGCACAATGTGGTCCTCATGGATGAACCAGATAGCATAGTCACTTCTGCCAAAAACGAAGTACAGAAATACGGAGCAGAGCGCGTTCCTCAACGGGCATGGCTGGTTGGTAATGTAATGATTGATACATTATTAGCCAATAGGTCTCGTTTCAGAAAACCATCAGTATATGACGAGTTGGGATTGGTAGAGAAAGAGTATATTGTAATGACAATGCACCGTCCTGCCAATGTGGACGAAGAGACGCATCTCAGAGCCCTAATGGAACAGATCATCAACAACGCGCATGGTTTACCCGTCTTGTTTCCGATACACCCGCGGACAGCAAAGGTATTCTATAACCTGTGGGGGGACGAGACAAGACTAAAGGACCTCTTCCCCGACCTGCACATCGTAGAACCTATGGGCTATTTGGAATTCAACTACTTGGTAGAGCGTGCCAAAGCCGTAGTTACAGACTCAGGTGGCATTACCGAAGAGACGACTGTCATGGGCGTTCCATGTATCACACTGCGCGACAACACAGAGCGCCCTGAAACTTGCACCATCGGCACCAACGAACTGATCGGCACCAATCCTAATGCTATCAAACCTGCATTGGATAAGTTGTTTGCGGACGAGTGGAAAAAAGGAAGTATTCCTCCGCTATGGGACGGGCACGCTGCAGAAAGAATAATCGATATATTGGTAAATCTATCCTTATAGATAAAATAAATATACCATCGTATCTTCTGAACAATATCACACACAATAAGAATAGAAACACCCATAAAAGCCAGATACTACATAGCGACAGAGCAGACCTACTTGTAAGACACCCCTCATTTGCTGTTCCATAGCCACGCCCTTTGTTCGCCTCATTTCGGTATTATCAATCAGGCGAACATTACCTTGATTACGGAATATCGTACCCGTATTCACTATTTTATATAAGGTGTCTTGGCTGTTTTCGCTTTTTGTTGTACTTTTGCAGCCGCTTTTGAGTCACGACAAACAGCAAGGGTGAAGCGTAAGGCGGGTGCGCTATGCGCACTGAGCACCGTAGCGAAGCGAAAGCCGGTGGCTTGAGCAGAACTCCTTATCAGCAAGGGTTGAGCAAGGGATAGGATATAGTCGATTATAGGATAACAAACCTGAAATATATGAAGAAAACAATCATTATCTTGTTGTCTGTACTCCTGTGCGGGCAACACCTAAAGGCACAACAAACTATGAATACAAACGTATTAACCCCTCAGCAAGAGTCGCTTGTGGCATTGGCATCGTATGAAGCCACGGGCAACCTCTCACAACTGAAGCCCGCCATAGAGCAGGCATTCGCCAACGGTCTTACCGTCAACCAAATCAAAGAAGTATTCTCTCACCTCTATGCCTACACGGGTTTCCCGCGCTCGCTCAATGCGCTGGGCGTGCTGCAAACCGTCCTCGCCGAGCGTGAAACGGCGGGCATCGCTACCGAAATCGGTGCCGAGGCATCGCCCCTGCCCGCCGGTTACGATGCCCTCAAGCAGGGTACGGCTGTGCAGACGCAACTCTGTGGAGCGTTCACCTATGCCTTCTGCCCTGCCGAGGACTACTACCTCAAGGCGCACCTCTTCGGCGACATTTTCGCCCGCGACGTGCTTACTTGGCAGCAGCGCGAACTCGTGACAGTCAGTGCCTTGGCAGCCATGCAAGGCACCGAACCGCAGCACAAGTCGCATTGCGGCATTGCCCAACGTGCAGGCGACCGTGGCAGCCGCCACATCGTTGGCACGCCGGTTGGGTTCGCAAAGCCGTCTGACATTCATGGTAGGCAATACGAATGATGCCTACGCACAATACTTTATCGGGCAGTCGTACCTCGCACCGCTTACGCCCAAGAACCTGACAGAAAGCGAGCAGGGTGCCTTGCCGTTGAGCAACGTAACCTTTGAGCCAGGTTGCCACAACAACTGGCATATCCACCACGACGCACGCCAGATACTTATCTGCGTGGCAGGCGAAGGCTGGTACCAGGAATGGGGCAAACCCGCCATGCGTCTGAAAGCCGGTGACGTAGTGGATATCCCTGTGGGCGTCAAGCATTGGCATGGTGCCACGCGCGACAGTTGGTTCCAGCACGTAGTGACTCACATTGCCGCAGAGCCCCTGCAAGGCGACACCAAGCAAGGCAACGAATGGCTTGAGCCCGTCACGGACGAGCAATATAACGCACTATAATCACTCCTGACTCATAATTCTTAATTCACAATTCATAATTAACTATGGTTCTCGAAAAGATTAACGGTCCTCAGGACATCAAGCAACTCAACAGTAAAGAGTTGCACATACTGGCAGACGAGACGCGTCACTACCTGCTGCAGAAAGTGAGCGAGCACGGCGGGCATATCGGTCCGAACCTCGGCATGGTGGAGGCGACGGTGGCGCTGCACTACGTGTTCAACTCGCCCGAAGACAAGATTGTCTTCGACGTCTCGCACCAGAGTTACCCCCACAAGATCCTCACGGGGCGCAAAGAGGCGTTCATGGACGCGCGGCACTACGATGACGTGTCGGGCTACAGCGAGCCCTCGGAGAGCGCACACGACCACTTCGTCATCGGACACACCTCGACCAGCGTCAGCCTGGCATGCGGACTCGTGAAAGCCCGCGATTTGCAAGGCGGCAAAGAGAACGTGATTGCCGTAATCGGCGACGGTTCGCTGAGTGGTGGCGAGGCATTGGAAGGCTTGGACGTAGCCGGCTCTGAGTTGGGGACCAACTTCATCATCATCGTCAACGACAACCAGATGTCCATCGCCGAGGACCACGGCGGTATTTACAAAAACCTGATGCTGCTGCGCGAGACCAAGGGGAAAGCCGAATGCAACCTCTTCCGCGCGATGGGTCTCGACTACCTCTATGTGGACGAAGGCAATAACGTGGACGCGCTCATCAAGGCATTTGAACAAGTGAAGGACATTGACCACCCTATCGTGGTGCATATCAATACGCTGAAGGGAAAAGGCTTGTCGTTTGCCGAGCAGAACAAAGAGGCTTGGCACTGGGGTATGCCTTTCGACCTCGAGACGGGCAAGCCCAAGTTCGCCGTCCCTGCGGGCGAGACCTACGAGGCACTGACCGCCGAGCACCTGCTGTCGCTGATGCCGTCGCACCCCGAGCTGTTCGCCATCACATCGGGTACGCCTGCCGTGTTCGGGTTCAACAAACAGCGTCGCGAGCGTGCGGGCAAGCAGTTTGTGGACGTAGGTATCGCCGAAGAGACAGCCGTGGCATTGGCTTCGGGTGCTGCCAAACGCGGGGCGAAACCCGTGTGGGGTATCTATAGCACATTTATCCAGCGCACCTACGACCAGTTGCAGCAAGACCTGTGTATCAACGACAACCCTGCGCTGATGCTCGTCTTCTGGGGCGGCATCGAGAGCATGAACGACGTCACGCACACCTGCTTCTACGACATCCCGCTGCTGATGAACATCCCGAACCTCATCTACCTGGCACCGACCTGCAAAGAGGAGTACCTCGCCATGATGGACTGGGCAATCGCCTACCGCGAACACCCCGTGGCTATCCGCGTGCCGGTCAACGGTGTCATCTCGCGAAGCAATGTGCCATGTGCGCAATTGGATTGGTCCAAACCTGCGTATGAAGTGGCGCACAGGGGCAGCCGCGTAGCCATTCTCGGCTTGGGAGCCTATTTCCAACTCGGGGAAAATCTGCACAATGCGCTCGCCAACGAGGGTATCGATGCCACGCTCATCAACCCGCGCCTCATCACGGCATTGGACACCGGCACGCTCGAATCGCTCAAAGCCGACCACTCGCTGGTTATCACCCTCGAGGACGGGCAGATAGACGGTGGTTGGGGCGAGAAGATTGCCCGCTACTATAGTGAGCATGGCTCACTGACAT
>SAMEA104315424__coassemble_1738_pt1 | contig 9173 bp, 6 predicted proteins | sample SAMEA104315424__metabat2_low_PE_013 | metagenome-assembled genome bin SAMEA104315424 (sample SAMEA104315424) | gut metagenome | biome: Monkey gut; feature: monkey-associated habitat; material: faeces | place: China | collected 2013 | reverse complement strand
CGATTCTGAACGTCGATTTTTTGTCTGAACCTTTTGAATCGCCTGTAAAGCCCTATTCATCGGACATTAGACCATATCGCAGCCTGCAAAATGACCTATAGACCTAACTTTTACATTGTTCAGCCACAGCGTGGTCATGCCGCAGGTTGTGTTCTCCTGACGGCATAACCCGTTTTCGCAATACAATCAGGTGCATTGTATAGTGCCCTCATCATACTCTGTCCCCACAGAGTCAGCACCTTTCCGGTACACGAATACGTTACTGTTTCTATCATTTGTTGATTCATTTGCATTCTTTTTGCGGTCTTCCCGCTCCCCCTCTACTCGTTATCCACTCGCTATCCTCTCGTTAATCACATACTAATCACATACTAATCACATACTAACAACATAGTCATTACCCGATATAGGCATAAAAAAAGCGTGGAAATCGACCATTGTCGTTCCACTTTATGAGGCCTTCGCATTGCCTGAATCCCTTGAACCGACAACACGAAGCCCACGCCGATACAAGCAATGCTAATACACCAAACCCATGCACACCTGCTTACAAGCATTGGTGTGTGCACATATTGGCGGAATATACTTATATCCCGAGGACATCTACTGTTGCTTTGTTCAGGCGGGATTACTGAAAGTTGCGAAGTTTCATAAAGCCGGAACAAGCGTCAATAAACGCCTTTATGTTATGTCTCAAAGCCCGTCAACGGGGACATACCTCCCCAAAAACAAGGACATACGGAAGGACATAACTCCCTCCCTCTACCCCGGACGTGTGCTTTAGTCCGCAAAGGTACAACAAATAATGCACTCCCACAAGTGTTTGTTTATTCTTGTTGTTGTGAGACACCGAATTTGTAAACAACGAGTGGGAATGAACGGGCGTATAATTGTAAAGATACAATTATTACGTGTACTTATGCGTAGGAGTGCAGCCCGCCGAGGAGGAAGTTTACGCCGAAATAGGTAAACAGTACCGACAGGAATGCCAGCAGGCAATAGATATGGAATACACGCGGGCGGCGGAAGAACGGCAGCGACTGCGCATGCAACGGAGCGGCATAGACAAGCAGTGTAATCAGTGCCCATACCTCTTTCGGGTCCCACCCCCAATAGCGTCCCCACGACACGTTTGCCCATACTGCACCCAAGAAGATTCCTATCGCCAGGCAACCTACCGCAGGGCGCAAGAGTTGCTGCGAGAACGCCATAAGCCGTTGCTGCTGTGCGGCATTGCCGCACAAAGCCAACACACTATTGAGCATGACGAAAGCCAACAGTGCATAACTGAGCATGATGATACTCACGTGCAGGCTCAGCAGCGGTGACTGCAAGACAGGCGTCAGGTGCGTAATCTGCGGATTGGAGGCAGACATCATACTGACCATAAGCGGCATGGCGGCAAGCAGAAGGGTTGAGAGTTGAGCGTTGAGTGTTGAGTGCAGTTTTGAGTTGAGTGTCGAGAGAAGTCCCAACAGCATAATGAACCATGCGAGAGACTGCATGGTTTCGTGCCCGTTGGATAGCGGGATATGCCCGCTGATGTACCAACGCCATATCAGCATGGCCGTCAAGAACAGCCATATTGCTGCCAAGCAGGTTGTATTAAGGATTTGCCACCAACGGGGCAGGGTTTTGTTTTTCCCTTGCGCGATACAATAGACCAAAAAGAACAACAGCCCGAGAGTGAGGGAGAGAAGGGCTAACGGCTTCGTATAGGGAAACTTTGCCCATAGTTGTTCCGCACGGAAATGTACCTTTGAGGGCAGGTTTTCCACGCCCGCACGTTTCTGCTGGTAGAGGCGGGTTTTATCTATCGTATAGGAGAGTGCCGCATAGTCCTGCATAAAAAACAACTCACCCATATAGTCCACCGATTTCTTCACAAACATATAGTCGTCCTGTTCCATCGCAAGGGGCAGCGTACTGCTGTACGAGAGCCACTCTATCGTGCTGTCCGCGTGGTTGCGGTACGGGTATATGCGTGTCAGTTCGCCCGACAGGAGCATACCAATCAGGGCATATTTCTCTGCCACACGCGTGGGCAGTTCCGCGCCTGCCGACTTGAGCGCAAAGAGTTGGTTGTATGATGCGTCGCGCGGCAGTTGCAATGCGCGTGCGTCCGCGGATTTGAGACGAATCATCGGCTCGTCCAACCATGTATAGGGAGCCAGGAGCCAGCCTGCATAGACCTGCTCGGCGGAATAGTCATTGTAAGCGGTTGCCCCGCAGAGTTTCTCGGTGAAATCCGTTGCGAGACACGACAGCGGTTCGATACGCCCGTTGTAGAATACGCAGAGGTTGCCCAACTCCTGCGCCTGTTGTTTAGGCAACGTAGAAGGAGACGCAAAAGACAGCACAGGCACCAATAATATGAGACCTCCCCAACCCCTCCAATGGAGGGGCTTGCAGAAACGGGACTTGTTTTTGGAGTGTTTGTGTTGGTTTGCGAAATGGAAGTCTTTGGGAACGAAGATGTATAGCAAGAGACTGATTAACAAGAGGATATAACCGATGTAGGTAATCGTGGTGCCTGCGGGGTCGTGACGGACAATGAATACGCAACCCCGGCTGTCGTTGTCGTAGGACGAGAGGAAGAAGCGGTAGCCCTTGTGCAATACGGGGTGGTTCATACTCACCTCGCCAATAGACAGGTCTGCCACATAATCAGCAGGCGTGTCCGTACCCGGGTAGCAGACAACGCGGAAGTCATTGAGAGAGAGCGGAAAAGTGTATTGTTCCGTAGTCTCGCCGATGCGCAGGTGCAGGTCGGTGTGTGTACCGAACAGGTGGGTGATAAGCGCACCCGCAAGGATAACCACAAAAGAGAAATGCAGCAGATAAATCGTAAAGGAACGGAACGTGAATGTGTGGATGGTATTGCACAAATGCCACACACCGAACACCACCGCCAATGCCCACAGGGCAATCGTCCAAGGCGCAGTATAGAACCAGCGCACGGCAAAGTCCGTGTCGCGGAGTTGTTCGGCAATGGTGGCGGCAATGAGCAACACCACTATCAGTCCCATTAGTGAAAAGGCTGCGGTTTTAATAAATCTCTGCATAAGAAATCATTTTTAACGTACGCACAAGGGTAGCCTATCCCTTGCTCATAAGGAGTTCTACTCAGCCCACTGGGCTTCGTTTCGCTTCGGCGCTCAGTGCGCTTTGCGCACCCGCCTTACGCTTCACCCTTGCGTATCCCTTGCTGTTTTGCCCGACCTGACAAGAGGTCTGACAGCATGATAAAATAGATAAAATCCGAAGACAGAATACCTTGCGTGGCACCTGTCTCCGGATATATAAAAACGGAATTAGATAGCGTCAATAAACTTCACGATAGCATTGCGGTCGGCTTTGTCCAACTGGCGGAATTGCTCTACCGAAGCACGTGCATCGCTTTCCGCGCTGCCATGCCACATGATTGCCTCGATGACATTCTTCGCGCGGCAGTCGTGCAGACGGTCTTCAGCACCCGTGCAGAGTTTTGACAGACCGCGTCCCCACAGCGGAGTGGTACGGCACCAGCCGGTACGGATATCGTTCTGCATGCAGAGTTTGTGCTGAACGAGGTCGGTGTACGGCCAGATCTTCTGGTTCGGGAAGCGGGGCATATCGCCGTCCTTGAAGAAACGCGCAGGGTCTTGCAGTTTGTCCTCGCCCGTAGTCCACGACGGACGGTGGCACTCGGCGCAACCGATTTGCGTGAAGAGTTTCTTGCCCTGCTGTATCTCGGCATTGTCCATATTACGTGCGGCAGGTACAGCCAAACCGCGGTGCCAGATCATCAGTTGCTTGAACTCCTCGTCGGTCATCTCCACAGGCAGGTCTTTTGCCATCAGGTAGTTGTAGATGTCCTCCTCTACGTTGCCGGTGTTGTACTTGCTGTATGCCTCGTCGCTCTTTGCCAATGCGGCAATCCATTCGGGGAACTCGTCTTGTACGTCAGGATCCTGCGAAGCCACTTTGGCGTAGTCGGCAGTCATGTAGTGGAAACGGCGGTCGGAACGGGTAACGTTGGTAATGTTCCAGATAGCGTTAGCACCTGCAGCGTCCATCAGCGGACCACGCGACATCGCGTAGGTGAAACGGCGTACATACGGCGTACCGTCGCCGCCTTGTGCGGTGTTCTTGTAGTACGCGCCGTCCGTCCAGTTGCCGCCTTGGAACCACGCGGATTTCCAGTATTTGAGGTAGCCGTTGTTGTATGCCTGCTCCTCGCGTGCCCATTGTGCGGTGATAGAGTCGTCGGGGATGGCGTCAATCAAGCCTGTACCATAGATACCGATGGTCGATTCCAGACGGATGCCCACCTGATCCACCGTCAGTTCGGTACCTGCCACACCGTTTACGGTCGCTTTCAGCGGCACATAGTAGGAATGGTAACTTCGGGATAGGTCAGCGAATAGGGCTCGCCGTCGGGGAACTTGTTGCCCCATTCGTCGGTGTAGTCTTTCCAGTCGATACGGATCTTCGTCTCGTCAATCGGCGCTTTGAACGGTCCGTAGGCGAGGGTCTGCGGCATACCCGTCAGCGAACTGAGATAGTTGCTCTGTCCGTCCACATTCTCATACAATACGAGCAGATAGCCGTTGCCCATCTGGCGGGCGTTATACTCTGTCTGGCGTTTGCCGTGTCCGTAAGCGGGGTGGCAATAGAGACAGCCCGGACGCACGGCGAGAGGACCCAAACCGCGGAAAGCACCCGTGGGGTTCTCGTTGAAGTCGCGCTCGAAGAGAGCCTCGCCGATCTGGAAATCGCGGCTCATACCCGCATTCTCCACCGCGGGAGCGGGTTGCTGGTATGCCAAAGCGGTCGCATTGAATGCGGTTCCCAACTCACCGCCCGAGTAGTACTCCTCGGAGTAGGTCTTTGGTGTTACACTCGGCTCTTTCGGGGTCTCCTGGCGGCATGCCGTCAGGCTCAGTCCCAGCAGAGCGGACATAAAAAGAATTTGCTTTTTCATAAACAGGTTATTTTGCAGACAAAGCACTATGCCCTTTTTGCGGGTGCATAGTGTCTTGTCTTGGGTTTGTATTTCGTTTACCGGTTATTTCTCATCATAGTTTTGGATCAGGGTCTCCAGTGCCTTGAGTTCGTCGTCCAGAACGCCGAGTGCGTCCATCGCCTCACCGGCAGACTCGTCCTCGTAGTTGAGTACGAAAGGCGCTTTCATCACTTTGATTTTTGCCAAAGCGGTGTTGAGAGCGTCCACTACCTTTGCGGTCTGGTCTTTGAGAATATCGTTTGCCTGTGTGCTGGCAATCAGTGAACCCTCGATAGGAGCGGTGGCATTGAGTTTGCCGTACAGAGCGTGCTGGCAGGAGAGGATATTGTCGTAGAAGTCCTGGATTGAGTTGTAAGCATGCGGGCTTTCGATGTATTTGGTATCGGCACCCGTGTGCGGCGCACCGATCTTCATCTCGTTTACCTCGCCGATGATGTCGCGTGCGCCTTCGATGATAGCCACAGCCGCGTCAACGCCGCTCTCAGACTTGAAATACTCGCCGTAGTTGCGCTCTGCTTCCCACTCTGCATCGTCCAGAATAGCCTGCTCGTCGTCGGAAACTTCGCCGCCCCATGCGCTGACCAGTTTGATGGAAGCCAGTTGCAGGTCGGCAGCCACAGCCTTGGCAAAATAGATTTCGTCAGCGGTCAGGTCGCTCACTTTGCGCTGCGTACCATTACGGAAAATCAGGTACTCCAGGGCGTGGAAACCGGTCAGGTTCTGTGTGAAAGCGATAGCCTCGTTGATGTTCTCTGCGTCCAACTCGTCGGTAGCAGGGTGATATTTCGACAGCAGGTTGTTGAATGTGGTCTCGTTGAACGGCCATGTGTCGATGTGCGGGTCAATCGAATAGGTGGTGGCGGGACCGAAGAGGAATGCCTCTGACCACTCCCAGTACTGACGTGCGATAACCCACTCGTCGCAGATGGCTTTCAGGTCTGCGTCCGAACTCTCCGAAGAGAAACCGTCCAGTTTCTCGCTGAGTACGGCGCAAGCGTCTGCCAAACCGCAATAGGTAGGCAATACGGTCTGATCTACGAATTGGGTGCGGGTAGTCTCCAAAGCGGTCTCCAAAGAGTTCTTGGTAGGATCTTCCACCTCGGGAGTCTTGTTGCAGGCACTGAACGAGAGTGCTGCCAATGCCATCATAGAGATAGCAAAAAGTTTGTTTGTCTTCATCTGTTTATTGTTTATATATATTGTTTGCATAGTTGTTTCCAAGCGCGGCGCGTGTTGCGCCGCAAGACAAGGTTTTGCTGGTTTTGTTTTATAAGTTTTTGTTATAGCACCCGCTATATCTGTGTTACAGCAGTTCAAACCACCCGCTGTATGCGATGCTTATCGAAACCGACGGCTCGTGGTTGTACGGGGCTTTCAGGTAGCGTTTGGAGTACTCCGCTTTCACCACCACGTCGGGTATCGGGTAGTAGTTCAAGCCCACGGCGATACGGTGTTTCTCCGTATAGACATACGATGTCTTGTAGTATGCGTTGCGGAACATCGGGTCGTAGTACTCGTAGCGCACAAACGGAATCAGTTGCTGGCGTTTTTCGTGCAGCGCAGGTATGTAATGGAAGATGTCGTAGCCCACTTCCACGCCGCCGCAGAAAGCCGCATCGGCAATCGGCTGTCCCGTGCGGGGCGAACCGTCCTGCTGGTTGTGTTTCGGCAGCGAAGAGAACACTTTTGTCATCGTGCGTGCATCGCCGAGGTGCGCATAATCCACATTTCCGCGCATGATCACACCGAATTTCTTCCATGCAAAGTCAAAAGACGCAATGGCAAGCGTACCTTTGATGGAGTCGTACCGCTGGTTGTAGCGGCTGACATACTGCGTGTTCTGGAACGTGTTGCCTACGTAGCCGCTAACCGACAGGCGCAAACCTGCAGGCTTGATTGTATTGTCGATACGTCCCGCAAAAGCGTAGGTGTTGGCAATCTTGAATTCGTAAGGGGAGTTCGCTCCGTAATGTACAAAGTCCTCCGCACCGAAACGCTCAGCGTCCAAGCCTGAGAGGAACTGTGCCTCGTAGCCGAGTTGGTATTTGTCGGTGTCGTACGTACCCAGCAATGCAATACCGAGTTGGTGCCATGTGCAGGGGAAAAGCGTCATCTCGCCTTCGGGACGGTACGAGGTGAAGAACTCGGTGGGCAGGTGGTGCGCATTGGTTGCGCCTACGGGCACTACCATCTCGCCCGCACGCAGTTTGAGCCATGGGAAAAACTGCTTCTGTATCCAGAACTGCTCCAGCGCTACCTCGCCGCCTTTCTCCACTTCGGCTTCGTATTCACCTGCTTCATCGGGGTCTATCTCCACTGCCGACTCCGTGCCGCCGTGCTCGAACTCGATCTCCGTACCCATCGACCAGCCGTGACCGAAATCATAGCCGAGGTTTACCACCACGTGCGGCAGGTCAAACTGCCCGCTGCTGCGGTCGTTGGCGTGCCCCGCTGGGTCGCTGTAGCGGTTGAAGTGGTCGGAATAAAAATTGCGGGTCATCACTGCTTCGCCGTACCCGCCGATGGTGAGACGGTGCTGCGGCTGTGCCGCGGGGACGCTGTCCGATGGGGTGGGGTGTTGTTTACCCACTTTTAGGGTGGCTCCCGTGGTGGCATCCACTGCCGTTTGCGCTTTTTCGAGACGCTCTACACGTTGCAAAAGTGCCTGCAAATCGGCTTGCGAGACTTTGATGGAGTCATCGGCGTGGATGTGTAGTACACTACTAATCAAAAGAATAACAGGTAGTGTTGCACGGTGCAACCGCTGTCGTTTGTTTGCTTTTACTAATACCATAATTCTGTTTCAAATCACGGTGCAAAAGTACAGCGTTTCGACTGGGTGGGCAATCCCGCGTTGTGGGGAAATGGAATAGAATTGAGTTACCTAAAATAGGGGTATGTTATTTTGACGACGCAAGCCGCGCCGTCTCCCAACTTGTATATACTATCCTCTCGCTGGAACCTTGCTTATGGATGTGGGAAAAAACGGGGATATCGGTTTAGCGGTTGAGCATTTGTTGCGCAGTGGTCAGTGCTTCTTGTGTAGGGGTGTTGCCGGAGAGCATAGTGGCGATGTCATGGATGCGCTCGGCATGGGTGAGGAGACGGATATGGGTCTCGGTGCGGGTGGCGGTGTCCGCCTTATAGACACGGTACTGCACATCGCCCTTTGCGGCAATCTGCGGGAGATGGGTGATGGCGATAATCTGCCGAGATGCAGCCATCTGGCGCATAATGTCGCCCATTTGTGAGGCTATCTCGCCGCTGACACCCGTGTCTATCTCGTCGAAGATAATGGTGGGCAGCCCGTTGGTAGAGGCAATGAGTGCTTTGATACACAGCATCAACCGGCTAATCTCGCCACCCGATGCGACATCGGCTACGCGGCGCAAGGATTGGTTGAGGTTCGCCGAAAAGAGAAACTGTACGTTGTCTTTCCCTGTCTCGTTGTATTCGTCCGCAGGGGTGACGGAGACGGCTACGTTGGCATGTGCCACGCCCAGGCGATTCATATCGGCAATGAGGTGTGTGGCAATGGTGTCGCATATGGAGAGACGGCTTTCGGTAAGTGCGTCGGCTGCCTGTCGGAGTGCTGCGGTGGCTGTATCCAATTCGTTTTTCAGGCGGGCGAGGTCATCATCGAAAGAGGCTATCTGTTGTACCCGTTTGGCAAGGGTATCGCGTATGTCGATGAGTTCTTCGATGGTCTGTACGCGGTGTTTGCTCATAAGCGTCTGGAGCAAATCGAGCCGTTCCTGCACCTGTTGCAGCCGCTGAGGGTCCAACTCGGTGCGGTCTGCGATACGCTGTAACTCGGAGGCTATATCGCGTAGTTCAACCTGCACACTATCAAGGCGTTGCGATAGTTCGGGAGAAGCATTTCCTATTTGCGAATTACGCAGAAGCGATAACGCGCCACCCTGTTCGCCATCGATATTGTCAAGTGCATTAAGCAATGAGGCTTTGATTTCCTCGGCGTGTGAGAGGGTGTACTCTTCGTCTTGCAGGTCGGTGAGTTCGCCCGCGATGAGGTGGGCATCCGCCAGTTGGTTATATTGAAATTCGATATAGTCGGCATCGGATTGGCTCTTGCGTGCGAGTTCCTGCAGGTCGCGCAAGGCTTTTTGTGCGGCAAGGTATGCCTGATAGCGGGTGGAGTAGGCGG
>SAMEA104315424__coassemble_1737_pt1 | contig 9177 bp, 7 predicted proteins | sample SAMEA104315424__metabat2_low_PE_013 | metagenome-assembled genome bin SAMEA104315424 (sample SAMEA104315424) | gut metagenome | biome: Monkey gut; feature: monkey-associated habitat; material: faeces | place: China | collected 2013 | reverse complement strand
CGGAAGCCTATCGTGGCAATCGCCAACGTGCCTGCGGCAGAAGCCTGCGTCAAGCCAAACGCCAACTGACGCTCCATGGCTGAGAAGCCGAATGTCCATTGCCCGAACCATGCCGCAACCGACTTCCCTGCCAACTTCGATGCCACCATCACCACGGCTATCAGCAGGGTCGTCCAACCGCTCCAGAACACGTGCACATCTATCATCAGCCCCACGCTTATCAGGAACAGCGGCACGAATATACTGTTTCCCACAAACGTGATACGCCGCATCAACGGCGAGTGGTTGGGCAGAAGCCTGTTGAGAGCCACGCCGCACAAAAACGCGCCCAAGATGCCCTCCAAGCCTGCCCAATTTGCCAATAATGCCGACAATACCAGCATCAGCATCACCAGCATAAACCCGAATACAGGGTCTTGATACCGCTTGAACAGCCATCTTGCCACCTTCGGGAAGCCCCACAGCACGCACCCCAGGAACAACCCTATCAATGCCACCATCTTCAGGCTGCCTGCCACTCCCTGTGCCTCTCCCCCCATCGTCTCAATGCCTGCCAGCACCACCAGCGACAGCGTGATAGCCCACATCGTTCCGCCCACCGTGATATTCACCGCCCTGTTCTTTTGAATGCCGTAGCGGCTCACTATCGGGTACGTCATCAGCGTGTGACTGCCGTACATCGCACCCAGCAGCACACTCGTTATCCAACTGAATCCCAGCAAGAAACGGGATGTCAGCAGCCCCAATACAAACGGAAAAAAGAACGTGTACAATCCGAACAGCAGCGCATGATAGCGGTATTGCTTGAAGTCGTTGATGTCTATTTCGCTGCCCGACTGGAACATGATGTACAACATTCCTATCGCCCCGAGCGACCGGATGGCAGCATTATCCCCCACCCAATTCAGCACCGACGGACCGATTGCCATGCCCGCCAATATGAATCCCACAATGGCAGGAATGTGTATCTTTCTACACACCAACGGAATCAGCAAAATGATAGTCAGCAGCAAGGCTGTCAGTACGAGCGAGTTGGTAATCATCTCCGTGCGAAATTATTCCGTCCACATACCATAGTGCTCCGCGAACTTGCGGATGGTCATAATGATGTATGCAGGCTTTCTGTTCATGTGGCTCGTCTGGTTGAGTTTCTGCTGCAAAGGTACATTTTATTCGCAATATATGCAAAGGTTCTGCTCATTTCGTTTGCACATCCACGGATTTTGTACTATCTTTGCAGCGGAATGCTCAGACATCTCCTTTGAAAATAAAAACAAATAGCAAAAAATAGTCCGCCTATGGTATAAAAACGACGTATGAAAAACGTCACGACATATTTAATGTAGCGTTAGCCTACATCTTCTGAGTACTGAAAATTAGGAACTTTCTCTCTCCAACGAAGATATGTAGAGTTAATGCCTGTGTACGCACAGGCTAACTTTATCGTTGGAAGGTCTCCTAATACCGCAGTACTAATAAAGTTAGTCTGCGCTTTTTGTATGTATATGATAAGTATAAACGAATTGTTTAACCTAATAAATTATCATTTAACCAATTAAAAACCTCGCAATGTATAGGCTAATTGCAGAGCATTATGAAAAAGACAATAGTAATGTGTTTATCATTAACGTTCCTTACTATGCCTGTCTTTGGACAACTGCAGATTGAGAGTAGCGGCAAAACAAAGACAACATCAGAGTACAGGAAAGAGGCAAATTACATTCAATGGAACGAAGATGGCTACTATTTTAAGATATGGGACTATACTTGTTCCAAATATAATTTGGCAGGAGACGCGAATTGCGTTATGTTGTATTTAGGACAAAATCAAGAAGAAATACGACAATCAGCGACCACTTTACAAAACTGGTTTTCAAAAGCATCTAACGACGATTTTATTTTTGTTACCAATAAAAACGGACAGAGGGTGTGCGTGTATAAGTTTAATGCAAATATCTACTTCTCATACGGAAATGAATTAAATTGCAAAGCCATCCGTGTACAATTTGGCGCAGACATGACTGCAGCAATAGATGGTGGTGCATATAAAACAAAGGCACAAAGAGATGAACTTCTTGCAAATATTGAATTTGGGAAGCATGTTCTAACGGGAATGTGCTCATTCAAAAAAGAGTTTTTGAAATCAATCAAAAATTTCAAAGAAGACGAACACGCCAGCCATAATATAGCAACTCCTACGCAAGAAGATAATGAAAGTGTATCTTCAGGTGAAACCCTAATAGAAAACGAACTTATTTAGGATATACAAGAAAGAGACTGCCCAACATTAGTCGGGCAGTCTCTTTTGATATTCCTGCAAGCCCCTCCTTTGGAGGGGGGGGGGAGGTCAGTTCTTGAAGTGCAACTCGCCGTCACGGAGTTCGACAATGACGGGGCGGTGGTTGTCCACCTTGCCGGCGATGATTTGCTTGCTGAGTTCGTTGAGGACGAGCCGCTGCAAAGCACGCTTGACAGGACGGGCACCAAACTGCGGGTCGTAACCCTCGCGGGCAATATAGTCGATGGCGTCGTCGGTTACGCGCAAGTCCACACCGTTGGTGAGCAACATCTTGTGTATCGAGGCAATCTGCAAGCCCACGATGTCGCGTATCTGCTTCTCGTTGAGCGGCTTGAACATAATGATTTCGTCGATACGGTTCAGGAACTCGGGACGTATCGTCTGGCGTAGCATCTCCATCACCTGGTTCTTGGTGGTATCCTGATCGATACCTTTCTCCTCGTTCTCACGGATGAGTTGGCTGCCGAGGTTGGAGGTAAAGATAATCAAGGTGTTCTTGAAGTTGACCGTCCGCCCTTTGTTGTCGGTAAGACGCCCATCGTCCAATACCTGCAAGAGGGTGTTGAAGACATCAGGGTGAGCCTTCTCTATCTCATCGAAGAGTACCACGCTGTACGGTTTGCGCCGTATGGCTTCGGTCAACTGACCGCCCTCGTCGTAGCCCACGTATCCGGGAGGTGCGCCGATAAGCCGGGTCGCGCTGAACTTCTCCTGGTACTCGGACATATCGATACGGGTCATCATGTTCTCGTCGTCGAAGAGGTAGTCGGCAAGGGCTTTCGCCAACTCGGTCTTACCCACACCCGTGGTACCGAGGAATATAAACGAGCCGATAGGACGTTTCGGGTCTTGCAAGCCCGCACGGCTACGACGGATAGCGTCGCTGACCGCCTCGATGGCTTCGTCCTGACCTACGACACGCTTATGCAGTTCCTCCTCGAGGTGAAGCAGTTTGTCGCGCTCAGATTGCATCATCTTGGTTACAGGTATGCCCGTCCAGCGTGCTACCACCTCGGCGATATCGTCTTCGTCCACCTCTTCCTTGATCATGCTCTCGCCTGACATCGAATGGAGCGCCTCCTGTGCGGCTTTGATGTTCGCCTCGGCTTGCTGTATCTTGCCGTAGCGTATCTCAGCCACCTTGCCGTAGTTGCCCTCGCGCTCAGCCACTTCGGCTTCGTGCTTCATCTGTTCGATATGGGCTTTCTCGTTCTGGATGGTGGCTACATAGCCTTTCTCCTTATCCCAACGGGCTTCCATCTCGGAGGACTGTGCCTTGAGCGTCTTGAGTTGTTCCTCGATACCTTTCAGTTTCTCGGTGTCGTTCTCGCGCTTGATAGCCTCGCGCTCAATCTCGAGTTGCTTGATTTGACGATCGAGGTTATCCAACTCCTCCGGCTTGGAGTCCACCTCCAAACGCAGTTTGGCAGCGGCTTCGTCCACTAGGTCGATAGCCTTGTCCGGCAGGTAACGGTCGGTAATATAACGAGTAGATAGCGTAACGGCGGCAATCAGGGCATCATCCTTGATACGCACTTTGTGGTGTGTCTCGTAGCGTTCCTTCAGACCACGCAGGATAGAGATGGTGGCTGCCTCGTCCGGTTCGTCCACCATCACGACCTGGAAACGACGTTCCAGAGCCTTGTCCTCTTCGAAGTACTTCTGGTACTCGTCCAAGGTGGTGGCACCAATCGCCCGCAGTTCGCCACGCGCCAGAGCAGGTTTCAGGATGTTGGCTGCGTCCATCGCGCCGCTCGACTTGCCCGCACCCACGAGGGTGTGAATCTCATCAATGAACAGGATTATCTCGCCCGCAGCGGCTACGACCTCGTTGATAACGCCTTTCAGACGCTCCTCGAACTCGCCCTGATATTTCGCACCCGCAATCAGGGCACCCATATCCAGCGAGTAGATTTGTTTCTTCTTCAGGTTCTCTGGGACATCGCCGCGCACGATACGATGTGCCAACCCCTCGACGATGGCGGTCTTACCGACACCCGGCTCGCCGATGAGGATAGGGTTGTTCTTGGTACGGCGGCTCAATATCTGCAGCACACGGCGAATCTCGTCGTCGCGCCCGATAACAGGGTCGAGTTTGCCTGCTTGCGCCCGCTCGCAAAGATTGATAGCGAACTTCTGCAGGTTCTCGTTCTGCTGTTGTTGGTTGTTGTAGTTGTTGTTTGTATTCATAGTTAAATCTCCTTTCGTTGTTTGTGTTCAGTCCTTAAACTGCAAACAACGGGACAAAGGCTGTACCAAACCGATACAGACTGACATTTTGGCAGACCTAAATAAGGAAAGATTAAAACAAGGAAAGTTGGTCGTCAACGGGACGGCTGTCTTCGGGGACTTCGTTGGTAATAGTGAAAGGAACGCCTGCAGCGTTGTTTACGCCGGTTTCGGTGTTGGCGTTGGTTTCCGTGGAGGCAGGAGTGTTCTCCTGTGTGTTGTCGGTTTCTTCGGCGGGGGGATTGTCCTCGTTGTTTTCCTCAGTAGGGGTTGGTTCGGGTTCGGGAGTGATGTCCTCTATGCGGGCGATGTCGAGCGTGGTGAAACGTTTGCCTTTCGCTTTCGGGGATTTGACATCGATGAAATCGGACATGATGATGTCCATATCGGGTTTGGTATCGTCAGTAAAGACAAGGCGGAACATAGCCTTGTCGCGGTCGGTGAGGATCACGATGCGGCTGCTGCTGTTGTCGCCGAGCATGCTCTGCGACTTGGGTTGCGCGTCAAGTTGGAAACGCTTGCCGTAGTAGTAACCGAGGTCGGCATTCCACATGGCAAGCGACCAGACTTTGTCGGCATCGTACTTCTCGATGCGCAGGATATTCTGGTCGAAATGGGCGGTAAGTTCGAAGGTGGTGAGGTAGTAGTCGCCCGTGGTGGTGATGACGAGAATGCGGTCTTCGTCCCAGAACTCGCCGAGGTAGGTGCCCTGCGCGTCGTAGTTGATACGCAAGACATCGGGGTCGAACCATACCTTGCGTCCGCCGAGGGTGGAATGCCCTTTCTGCTTGAGCGTGATGGACTTGACTTCGTACTTGGTGAGCACGTTACCGCGCGCGCTGCGGCTCTTGACGGCTAACTCACTGAGGTCCTTGGTGACCTCGACCTTCTTAAGGTGCAGGGCGGGCTTGAGTTGCACGCGGATGACTTCCGCCTCGCCGTTGGGGTTGGCGGTGAAATAGACCACCTTGGAGCCCGGTTTGCCCTGCGTGAGGTCGTACTCCTTGTCGCGCGCGATGCCGGTGACGGCGAACCGCTTCATGAAATAGATGCCGTTCTTGCCGTCGCGATAGATGGCGTTGTAGATGGTGCGCTGGTCGTTCTTGCGGAAGATGTCGATGTGCAGGATGTCGGTGCCGACGAAGAGTTTGTCCGCCACCTTGACAATCTTGTATTTGCCGTCTTTGTGGAAGATGATGACATCGTCGATGTCGGAGCAGTTGCAGAGGAACTCGTCCTTCTTCAGCCCCGTGCCGATGAATCCTTCGGCGCGGTTGATGTAGAGTTTCTCGTTTGCCTCGATGACGGTTTTGATGTTGATATTGGCGAAATTCCGCACCTCTGTGCGACGCGGATAGCGTGCGCCGTACTTCTCGCGGAGCGATTGGAACCACGCGATGGTGTAGTCGGTGAGGTGGTCGAGGTTGCGAATGGTGTCCTTGATTTTGCGGTCGAGGTCGCGCATAAGTTCGTCCGCCTTTTTGGAGTCGAAACGCGTGATTCGAATCATGCGAATGTCGAAGAGGCGTTCGATGTCCTCGCGGCGCACCTCGCGAATGAGTTGCGCTTTCCACGGGGTGAGTGCCTTGTCCACAAAAGCCACAAGTTTGTCTTTGTTGGGGGCGTTCTCGTAGCCCTCTTCCTTATATATACGGTTCTCGATGAAGATTTTCTCGAGCGAGGTGTAGAAATACTGCTCTTCGAGTTCGGCTTTCTGGATTTCGAGTTCCCATTTGAGGAGGGCGCGGGTGTTGTCGGTGCTGAGCCGCAGGAGTTCGCTGATATTGGTGAAGATAGGTTTTTTGTTCTGCACCACGCAGCAGTTGGGCGAGATATTCACCTCGCAATCGGTGAAGGCATAGAGGGCGTCGATGGCTTTGTCGGACGAACTGCCAGGGGCGAGTTGCACCACAATCTTCGCCTCTTCGGCGGTGAAATCGTCCACCTTGCGCACCTTGATTTTGCCTTTTTGGTTGGCACGGAGGATGGTCTCGATAATCTTTGTGGTGGTCGTGCCGTAGGGTATCTCGCTGATTATCAGGGTGCGATTGTCGTCTGCCTTCTGAATTTTGGCGCGAATACGAATGACTCCGCCGCGCTCGCCGTCATTGTAGCGGCTGACGTCAATCTCGCCACCCGTGGGGAAGTCGGGGTAGAGTTGGAACTCTTCGCCGCGGAGATATGCCAGCGAGGCGTCGCACAGTTCGTTGAAATTGTGGGGCAGAATCTTCGAGTTGAGACCCACCGCGATACCTTCCACGCCCTGCGCGAGCAGGAGCGGGAACTTGATGGGCAGGTGGATGGGCTCTTTCTTGCGGCCGTCGTAGGAGAGCATCCACTCGGTGGTCTTGGGGTTGAAGACCGTCTCAAGGGCGAACTTGCTGAGACGCGCTTCGATGTAACGGGGCGCGGCTGCACCGTCGCCCGTGAGGATATTGCCCCAGTTACCCTGGCAGTCGATGAGCAGGTCTTTCTGCCCGAGTTGCACCAGCGCGTCGCCGATACTGGCATCGCCGTGCGGGTGGTACTGCATAGTCTGCCCGACGATGTTCGCCACCTTGTTGTACTTGCCGTCGTCCACCCCCTTCATAGCGTGGAGGATACGGCGTTGCACGGGCTTCAGACCGTCCTCGATGGCAGGCACGGCGCGCTCCAAAATCACATACGAGGCATAGTCCAGGAACCAGTCTTGGTACATGCCCGTGAGGTGCTGCTTGATTGCGTCGTTAAAGTCTGCCATTTACTATAATTTCCTTGCTTTGTTTGGTCTGCCAACCCTACTCTTCCCTTGCACCCTCGCATACTGCGTCATTGCGCATTACGCATTGTGCATTGTCAATTGACTTCGGCTTCTGCCCATGCTACTTCGCCACCCAATGGCGGGTTATTCTTGCCCACCACCACGCGCACTTCCTGCGCTTCGGGGAAAGCCGTTTTCAGGGCTTTCTGTATGCGCCATGCCACATACTCTATCAGGTCGGACGGTTGCGCCATCTCACGCGCAACTATCTCATACACATCACGATAGTCCAATGTACTGCCGATGTCATCTGCTTCTGCACCCGCCATATTCGGTGTGGTCAGACACACCGTCACGCGAAAGGTGTTGCCCTCCGCCTTCTCGTAGTCGAACACGCCGTGATGGGCGTGAAAGAGCATATCACGCAAACGGATAACCATCAGCCAAAGTCGCACAGGCTATGCAATGATAACCCCGCGCCGGATATTACTCTACGCGCTTGTTGATAATGATATACGACAGGATGCCGACCACTTCCAATGCTATGGCAACCGCCAACAGCACATTCGTCTGCTTCACAAACGCATAAACAGCCAAGCATACCACGCCGCACAGCACGAGGATAGCCCCTAAGTATTTCAAAAACGTCTTCATATTGTTTTGTTGATTACAATCCTAAAACACGCCGCAAAGTTACGGAAAAGAATTGATAATTCAAAATCTACGAAAAAACTTTCCCAACACAGCCATATCAAATTCCACACGAAACAGGAGACAATGCGGTCCGCATTACCCACCTGCAACATAGTCATTCCGTTAAATTATTGTTATATTTTTGTACATATCGGCGATTTTATGTAACTTTGCAGCCGTAAATGAAACCGAAAAGCCTATATATGCGCGTATTTAATATACTGCTGACGGTAGCGGCATACGGGTATCTGGTGTATAGGCTGGCGGTGTTTGACGGGTACGCTGCATTGGCGGAGAGTTGGGAAATGGCGAGCAGCGGACAATGGGTGTGCCTGTTGGCGGCGGTGCTGCTGGTGCCGCTGAATGTGGTTTGTGAGGCATGGAAATGGCAGACGCTGCTGCGCGATGTGGAGCCGATGGGAATAGGTGAGGCGCAAAGGCAGGTGTATTACGGGTATGTGGGGGCATTCGTAACTCCCTATAAGGCAGGCGATTACCCTGCACGTGTGATGCGGCTGCATGATAGTTCTGCGTGGTCGGCGGCAGTAGCGTTGGGTTTGGTGGGGTCGGTAGCGTTGCTGGTGGTGGAGGTGTGTCTGGGTGTGCCGGCAGTGGTGCTGTTGGCAGAATATGAGACGGGGATTGATGTGCGCAATGTGCTGATTGCTACGGCGGTAGTGGTGGCATTGCTGATACTGATGCCAATGTGCCTCAAGCGGTTGGCACACCGCGAGTGGCGGAGTGAGCAACTGAGGAGAATGTTCGGGGCGTTGGCACAACTGAGATGGCAACGATTGATGAAAGTGGTGATTATCAGTCTGCTACGCTATATGGTATGGGCGGTGCAACTGACATTGGTACTGCGGTTTTGCGGGGTGGTGCTGACGCCCGTGCAACTGCTGCTGACGATACCGACATACTACCTGCTGCTGGGCGTGGTGCCGTCGGTGCCCGTGGCGGATATTGCGGTGAGGGGGAGCCTGTCGATAGTGGTGTTCGGGGTGTTCAGCCCGAATACGGCGGGTATTGCCATCGCCATCACGGTGATATGGGTGATAAACACCCTGCTGCCGATGGTGGTGGGGACGGTAGTCGGAACAGGGAATAACACCTTGGTAACAGAGGGGGATGAACATATAATTACCGTGTAATTGACCATTAATTTTTGATATGGTACGGGGTTGACAAGAAGACTAACAAACTAAACATATAAATT
>SAMEA104315424__coassemble_1705_pt1 | contig 9364 bp, 7 predicted proteins | sample SAMEA104315424__metabat2_low_PE_013 | metagenome-assembled genome bin SAMEA104315424 (sample SAMEA104315424) | gut metagenome | biome: Monkey gut; feature: monkey-associated habitat; material: faeces | place: China | collected 2013 | reverse complement strand
AGCACAGGCATGGCTACCTGCTCGCCCGCCCCGCAAGTGGCTTGCAGGTGGAGGTCGGTCTGGTCGCCGATAAACAAGGTGGTACTATCAATTGCGGCACTTACCACCAATGCCAATATCGTCATCAACATTTGAATAGATGCATTAAGGCTTTCACATAATCTTCGTCCGTCCGCACGGCTATGTGGTTGATACCCAATTTGGTAAGCAGTTGGTCCCACTCGCCTTCACTCTTTCTCCACGCCTCGGCGTAGGCGTTGCGCACGCTCGCCAGCGCGGTGTCTGCCCACACATCCTTGCCCGTCTCGGCATCGCGGAACTTCACCAGTCCGATGTTCGGCATCTCGGCTTCGCGGCGGTCGTAAATCTGTATGGCGTTGATTTCGTGTCGGTTGCCGGCAATCATCAGCGGTTTGTCGAGACTCTTCTGTCCGATGAAGTCGGAGATGAGGAATGCCGTGCAACGGCGTTTCTGTGCGCGGGCGAAATACTCCAACGCGCCTGCGATGTCCGTGCCCGACGAGGTCGGCTCGAAACTGAGCAACTCGCGGATGATGTGCAGCACGTGCGTCTTGCCCTTCTGCGCGGGGATGTATTTCTCAATCTTGTCGGAGAAGAAGATGACGCCCACCTTGTCGTTGTTCTGGATGGTGGAGAACGCCAATGTAGCCGCCACTTCCGCCATCATCTCGCGTTTCATCTGGGTCAGCGTACCGAAATTGCGGCTGCCCGATACGTCCACGAGGAGCATCACCGTGAGTTCGCGTTCCTCTTCAAACACCTTGATATAGGGCTTGTTGAGGCGCGCGGTCACGTTCCAGTCGATAGAGCGCACGTCGTCCCCGGGCTGGTATTCGCGCACCTCCGAGAACGCCATACCGCGCCCCTTGAACTGGGAGTGGTATTCGCCCGCAAAGATGTTGCGACTCAGCGACCGAGTCTTAATCTCAATCTTCCGAACCCGTTGTAGTAATTCTTCCGAAGTCATTTCTTTTGGATGAAGGACCGCTTGCTTGCGCGCGCTGAAAGAATACGGAATAAAGACAAATGGTGACGCTGCATTTCAGTCTTTCAGCGAACCGGTGAGCGGTCTTTATTCCTGATTCTTTTAGCAGCCAACGGCTGCGGTCTATTAAGGAACTTGTACGGCGTTAAGTACCTCAGTAATAACATCTTCGGTGGTGAGGTTGTTCGCCTCTGCCTCGTAGGTGAGCCCAATACGGTGACGCAATACGTCGTAGCAAACGGCACGCACATCCTCTGGAATCACATAGCCGCGGCGGTGGATAAACGCATACGCGCGGGCTGCCAACGCCAAATTGATGCTGGCACGGGGCGAGCCGCCGAACTGAATCATCGGTTTCAGTTTGTCCAAGCCGTATGCCTCAGGCTGACGGGTGGCAAACACGATGTCCACGATGTATTTCTCAATCTTCTCGTCGAGATACACCTCACGCACAATGCGGCGCGCTTTGATAATATCCTCGGTGCTGAGGATAGGCGTTACGACGGTCTTCTCGCCCGTAATGTTCTGACGGATAATCTGTTGCTCCTCCTCTTTCTTGGGGTAGCCGATGATGACCTTGAGCATGAAACGGTCGGTCTGCGCCTCAGGCAGCGGATACGTACCCTCCTGTTCTATAGGGTTTTGCGTAGCCAGCACGAGGAACGTCTGCTCGCCGATGGTGATTTGGCGCTCCTGCATCGCCTCGAGCAACGCGGACTGCACCTTGGCGGGTGCACGGTTTATCTCGTCGGCGAGTACGAAATTGGCGAAAATAGGACCTTTCTTTATGCGGAATTCCTCCGTCTTCTGCGAGTAGATTTGCGTACCGAGTACGTCGGCAGGCAGCAAGTCGGGGGTAAACTGAATACGACTGAAGTCGGCTTTTACGAGTTGTGCCAATGTTTTGATTGCCAGCGTCTTTGCCAAACCTGGCACACCTTCGAGGAGGATATGTCCGTCTGCCAGCAGACCAATCAACAGGCTCTCCACGAGGTGCTTCTGACCTACGATAACCTGGTTCATTCCCAACGTTAAGGCATCTACGAAAGAACTCTCGCGCTCGATGCGCTCTTGCAGTTCCCGAATATCAACAGTTGTTTGCATATATGTTTTTGTTTTTTGTATTCACGTATTCTATTTATGGCTTCCCTCCCCCTGCTATTCCCCAACGATGCACAGACGATTTTTGACTATCTCCCCTACCCTGCCGACAGCGCTGCTAAACTTTTGTCTGCTTAATATCGCTTTCGATAGCATTTTGGTAGGGACGGTTGTGGTTATCGTCCACCGCATAAACATACAAATACCGTGCCAAAATACGCGAAGTGGTTTTTCTCTGTCGTCCTACGCCCCTAATCCGCTCCAATTACCCTCGATGTTCCACGCTGCTTTCTACGAGAGGATAGCCTGCGTATAAATTGTTCCACGCTTGGTTTATCTTATGTTTTTGTGTGCTATGTATGGGACACGACGCGACTGGGGGACGACGCGGCTCGCGTCGTCATAGATATTGAGCGTCATAAAATTGTACTATTTATGAAGAAAACATATACTTTGGCACTATATTTGTGGCGATTTTATAACAATAGAAACCTTTGTTTAACCTTTAACCCGTACAATTATGAAGAAAATTTCTCTCTTTCCGTCTCTTTTTTCAGCACTTTCGCTGATTATTGTTTTCCAAATCTTCGGCGTGCAGCATACGCAAGCATGCACGGGCATCACGCTGCGCACTACGGGCAATGATGTGGTGGCTGCGCGAACCATCGAATGGGCTGTGGACCCGCTCAACACGGGCTATGTGGTAGTGCCGCGGGGGCATTGGCAACAGTCCTTCACACCCGAAGGGCAGCAGAACGGCAAGCGTTTCAGAGCCAAGTACGGCTATGTGGGACTCACGGTGGAGCAACCCGAGTTCGTGATGGACGGCATCAACGAAGCCGGGTTGGCGGCTGGGCTGTTCTATTTCCCTGCTTACGGCGAGTATGAGGAATACAACGCGGCGGACCGCGAACAGAGTATCAGTGATTTTCAGTTGGTGGCATGGATACTGAGCAGTTTCTCCACCATCGACGATGTCATGGCTGCCCTACCTTCCGTACATGTGATAGGCATCGACCCGCGCAGTTCCACGGTGCATTGGCGTATCACGGAGCCGAGCGGCAGGCAGGTGGTGCTGGAAATCGTGAACCGGCAACCGTATTTCTATGAGAACACCCTCGGGGTGCTAACCAATGCACCCGGGTTTGAATGGCATCTCACTAACCTGAACAACTATATCAATCTCATGACGGGCACCATACAGACGCGTCAGATTGGCGACCTGACGCTTACTGCTTTCGGCGGGGGTGGGGGATTGCACGGCATACCGGGCGATATGACGCCGCCTTCCCGTTTCGTGCGTGCCGCATTCTTTCAGGCATCCGCACCCAAACTGAAGACAACGGAAGAGACAGTCAGTCAAGCCTTTCATATACTCAACAACTTTGATATCCCCATCGGTATTCAAGTCGCACAAGGACAGATAGCCCCCGATATGCCGAGTGCTACGCAACTCACCGTGGCTACCGACTTGAGCCACAGGCGTATCTACTACCGCACAATGTACAACTCCACCATACGTTGCATTGACCTCACTAAAATCAATTTCCAACGCACCAAGTACATTGCTGCTCCTTTGGACCCTGTCAAAGCGCAACCTATTGAATACATATTCTGAGGTCTTACCCCATAGCACCGGTGACGGGGATGACCTGACCGGAGACGTACGAGGATAGGTCGGAGGCGAGGAAGAGTGCCACAGAGGCTACCTCGTCCACCGTACCGCCTCGGCGCATAGGTATCATCTTGACCATTTCCTTACGGGCAGGCTCCGGTAGGGCTTGGGTCATATCCGTAATGATATAGCCCGGGGCAATGGCATTGGCGCGAATGTTGCGCGAACCAAGTTCCTTGCTCAGCGATTTGATAAAGCCGATGATACCCTTGCTGGCGGCATAGTTGGCTTGCCCTGCATTACCCGCAACGCCCACTATCGATGACATGGCGATGATGCTGCCGTTGCGTTGGCGCATCATCTGCGTGGCTGCCGCGTGGCAGTAATTGAACACCGACTTGAGGTTGGTATTGATTACGGCATCCCATTGCTGTTCGGTCATACGAAGAAGCAAGGTGTCGCGCGTGATGCCTGCATTGCAGACCAAGATGTCCAACTTGCCTAAATCGGCAACTACTTGTTTGATAATGGTATGTGCTGCTTCAAAGTCGGAGGCATCACCTGCATAAAAGGCTCCTCGTACGCCGATAGTCTGCAACTCGCAGAGCAACGACTCGGCAGCCTCGTCTCGACGAAAGTCCGTGAAAGCGATGTCGCAACCCTGACGGGCAAACATCAACGCAATAGCGCGTCCTATTCCGCGCGAAGCCCCTGTGATAAGGGCAGTTTTTCCTTGCAATAACATATTATTTACGATTTACGAATTTACGATTTACGGCTCCATAAAAGCCGTTAATATATACTATACGACAAACATTAATTCAAGCGTTTGCGCGTATGTCATAAGTGGCTAATTTCAAGTGAATAACTGAAGATACACGCCAAACAGGGGGAGAAACACCCAACATATCCTACCGTCCAAAGCAATAGCAATACTTTCATCCGTATATACAGAAACCTATCCATATCGCTTGCAAAGATACGCCTTTTCTTCGGTTTATGCAATAGTGGATTTCATCAGTGTATTAAGGTAACCAAGCCTAAATAAATACACGGATCACCGCGTCGCTCACCATATTGCCACAACTATCTATAAAAACTATTGCGTATTCACAATAATTGTTGTACTTTTGCACCCGTGAAGCCCTCACGGGTTTCATAGTATTACATAATAAGGCGTTTATTGCGCTTCGTCCTGACGAATAGAAATCTCGCAAATTTCAATGAGTAATCAGACTAAGCAACGATAGATGTCCCGTAAGAATGTAAGTGGTAGCCTCATTGTGAATGAGGTGTGTTGTTGTATTGGTATATATAGTGCCCAAACGCAACACAGAGACCGGATTTTCCATTCCGTCTTTTCTATTCTAGTATAGGCTTATATTCGGCGTGGGCTTCGCGTTGTCGGTTCATTACTCAAGGCAATGCGAGAGCCTCTATTCGTGGAACGACGACTGTCGAATTCCACGCTTTCTTGTGTATGTATATACCCCTGAAATAAAGAAACAACAAATAATAACTAATTAAAAACAACAAGCATTATGAAGAGATTAACATCTTTCTTGGTGGCACTATTCCTTGCCACCGCCACCCTTTTGGCGTATGACTTTCAGTCGGGAGACCTGTATTACATCGTAACGGGTAAATATACCGTGGAAGTTACCTGCCAAGATATATGGTATATTTCCAATTATAGTATGTTGAGTGGTGAAGTAGAAGTTCCTTCACAAGTTACATACAAAGGTGTTACATACGATGTTACGGGCGTTGGAATAACTGCATTTCATAACTCTCCCATCAGAAGTATTACATTACCTAACTCGATTCACTATATCAGTGAACAGGCATTCATAGGGTGCAAGAACCTCGAAACAATACATATTCCGACTACAGTTACCCATATAGGCATATCTGCCTTTGGGGATACAAAGTGGTATGATAATCAGCCCAATGGAGCAGTGTATATCAATGATATCCTCTACAAATACAAAGGAGAAATGACGGACAATACATCTTTTGCGGTGCCAGAGAATATACATAGTATCAGTGGCGGTGCTTTTGCAAACTGCGTGAACCTTGCGGATATTATAGTTCCTGCAGGTGTTACAGATATAGGTGATAAAGCCTTTGCGGGCACTACATGGTACAATAATCTGCCTCAAGGAGAAATCTATATCAACCAAGTGCTATATGGTTACAAAGGAGACATACCGGCAAACACATCTCTGGTTATCAAAGAAGGCACGATTAGTGTTACGGAAAGTGCTTTTGCGCTTAATGACAGTATTATATCTGTCTATATTCCTTCTTCCTTAAAATCAATCGGGCAGTGGGCTTTTAGAGATTGCGATAGTATTCATTCTTTTGCTGTTTCTGCGGATAACCCATATTATTCCTGTAAGGACGGAGTGCTGTTTGACAAGCAACAAATCACACTGGTTCAATATCCTGCTGCAAAACAGCAAACGACATACAATATACCCTATAGTGTGAGCAGTATCGGATTTTGTGCATTCAGAGGCAATTCTTACCTGCAATCTATCGCATTGAATAATATCTCGTTTATTGCTTCGCAAGCATTCATAGATTGTTCCGCCTTGCAGGCTATAGACATTCCTAATGGTATATGCGGCATAGGCGGATATACCTTTGACTGGTGTAGGGATTTGGCAAGAATAACCATTCCAAATTCAGTGCAGTATATGGGCGAAAGGGTTTTTGCCGGTTGTTCTTCTCTGTCGTCCATTATTATTCCCGATGGCGTAGAGAGTATCGGCTATCAGGCGTTTAGTAATTGTACCAACCTTTCTTCGGTTACGTGTCACGCCACCATTCCACCCTATATGGGGGCATATAGCGAGGAACATGATTTCGTATTTAATGGTGTGGAGACCTCATTGATTCCGTTATATGTACCTGCTGCGTCTGTAGAGAGATACCGTGCAGCCGAGCAATGGAAAGAGTTTGATGTACGACCGATTCAGGACACACCGACAAATATAAAGAACTGCATAGGTGAGAATATACAGGTAGCAGGAAAGAGCGTCTTTTGCGCTGAGCCGTTCCATATCTACGACATGCAAGGGCGTGAGGTTACGGCAAACAATGGTAACCTACAGGGGATGTACATCATTGTGACTGCCACTATTGCACAAAAAGTATTGGTGCCATAAGGTAGATTGTTCTGAAGAATCCCATATACATCCAATGTATCAACGCCTACACCATCTATAGAGGACCTTATAAAGTGATTCAATAAAAGGCTGCTCAATGTATTTGGGCAGCCTTAATTGTCAGTATAAAAGATACGTTTTTTAATTGCGGGAGAGGGCGCGGATGGTTTTGCCGACGTTGATGAGGTGGTCGGCAATACGCTCGGAGTCGGAGGCGAGTTCCTGGTACTGGGCTCCGACATTGGCTGAATATACCCCGTCCGACAAACGGCGAAGATGCTCCTTCTCCATGTTCTCCGTCAGGTTGTCCACCTCGTCCTCATGCGCATTGGCGGCATCAAGGGCTTTGAAGTCTTTCTCCATGTATGCCTTCATCACAAACTGATATACGGAGAAGATTGCCTCGCGCATCTGCTCGATTTCGTCCAAAGTCTCGCCCGTGAAAGCTTCGCCCGACTTGTGCAAATCCTCGGCGTACTCGGTGATATTCACCGCGTAATCCCCCACCCGCTCCAAGTCTCCGACAGACCGTATGGCAGTAGCCAGGTAACGATGGTCTTCCTCGCTGATAGGCAAGTTGTTAAGTCGCACAATATATGGGATAAGGGAGCGGTTGAGATAGTTGAGTTGAGCCTCGTTGGCGCGGAACTCGTCCATCTGGCGAAAGTCGAGATGCGAGATGGTGTAGATGGCGATGTCGTAGTTGTGCATAGCGACTGCCGCCATGTGTTCGATTTCCAACTGCACCTGGTGCACAGCGATAATCGGTGTGCGGAGCATCTTGTCGTCCACGAAATAGAAGTGCGGTTGTGCGGCTTGCCCCATGGCAGCGTCACGCGAGTCGGGGATAATGCGACACACAAGTTTGACCAAGTAGTCGGTGAGCGGAAGGATAATGATAACCGTCGTTACATTGAAGAACGTGTGGAACAATGCCAACTGGAACTGCGGCGCACCCGGGAAGAGTTCCTCGAACATGGTTCCGAAGCCGAATGTGCCAGACGAAACAAGGTACATGACACCCGCTGCGCACAGGAAGATGACGACACCGAAACAGTTGAAGAACAAGTGCATAAGGGCTGTACGCTTGGCGTTGGTTCCGCTGGTCATACCCGCGATAATGGCTACGACGCATGAGCCGATGTTGGAACCCATGGTAAGGTAGATGCCCTGGTTGAGCGTGATAAGCCCTGTGACCGCCATGGTGATGGCGATAGAGGTTACCACCGATGAGGACTGTATGATGGCGGTGAGGACTGCGCCGAGCAAGACAAGCAGCAGCGCATTGTCCACGCCGGCAAGGAACTGACGTACCTCTTCCATCTCCGCGAATGACTTCATGGACCCCTCCATGATGCTCAAGCCGACGAAGAGCATACCGAAGCCCGTGATGATGCCGCCCCACGTCTTGACGTTGTCCTTCTTGGTGAAGAGCCCGATGAATGCGCCAATACCTGCGAGGGCTGCGAAGATGGTGGTGGTGGATATGCCGCCGCCACTGCTGAGACCCATAGCAACGATAAGGGCGGTGACGGTAGTACCGATGTTGGCACCGTAGATGACCGTGGCAGCCTGTGCGAGCGACATGATGCCGACATTCACGAAGCCTATGACCATGACCGTGGTGGCTCCCGACGACTGTATCGCCGCCGTGCCCAGAGCACCGATACCGACCCCGATAAGGCGGCTGTTGGATACCTTGGAGAAAAGGCTTTTGAGGCGCGAACTGCTGGCAGTCTCAAGGTTGGAAGACATCATCTGGCAGGCAACGAGAAAGATACCGATACCTGCGACAAGGGTGAGAATGGCAATGAGTACGTTTAAGAACATGACAGATGTTAAAAATGATTATTATATCGGGTTCGTATGGGTGGCGTATCCCTTGCGCAAGGGTTGCTTATCCCTTGCTGTTTGACACGAGATTGTCTTGATTAATACATGTAAATATACAGGACATTGATTGTCGGGGAATGGAACATTAATTACCGTGTAATTTACCATTAATTATTTCGCTATGAAACATTAATTATCATGTAATTAGCCATTAATTATGCCCCTGCGGGGCGTTGAGCGCTGGGGAGGTCAAGCAATAGTCTTTATTAGTCAACAACTGACAACAACTAACCAACAACTTATTAGGAACTAACATATAATTAAAGTATGGGGCTATTGATAAAGAGAGTGATTGCGAAGTATCTCCACCGAGCAGTCACGCCAGTGTTGCAGGTACCAAGCGGCACTCTGCATGTTGCGCGGGTCGCTGACATCCCATGCGGGGAAGCCAAACCAGTCGTCCACCTGCCAGCCACGGAGTTGGCGGCAACGGCTTTGAGCGATGTAGGCAACGCAGAAATAGCGATTGCCGATGTGGAAACGGTCGAGGCAAATGACGCGGTGGTGGCGGCGACTGACGACGACATTGCGCCAGACGACATCCGCCCGTTGCACGGCTTCGGGGCGATAGACATC
>SAMEA104315424__coassemble_1664_pt1 | contig 9528 bp, 8 predicted proteins | sample SAMEA104315424__metabat2_low_PE_013 | metagenome-assembled genome bin SAMEA104315424 (sample SAMEA104315424) | gut metagenome | biome: Monkey gut; feature: monkey-associated habitat; material: faeces | place: China | collected 2013 | reverse complement strand
CTGATTTTCTGCATGGCACACCGTTGGAGAAGAGGATGAAAGCGTATTCGTTCTTCTCGTATGCCAGCAACGAGGCGTTGCACCTGTCGGAAGACGAAGTTCAGGTAGTGAAGAACTGCATGCACATCATTGAGGTGGAGTTGCAGCACCCGATAGACAAACACTCGAGAGGGCTGATAATCACCAACTTGGAGTTGCTGCTGGACTATTGTATGCGCTTCTACGAGCGGCAGTTCGTCACGCGGCAGGATATGAATATCACCACCCTGTCGCGCTTCAACGAACTGTTGAGCGAGTATATCAATTCGGGTAAGACTGCCGTGGACGGCATCCCGACGGTGAAGTATTTTGCCGACCGTGTACATCTCTCGCCCAATTATTTTGGCGATATGGTGAAAGCCGAGACCGGCAAGAGTGCGCAGGAGTATATCGCACTGCGGCTGTTTGAATACGCCAAGCGGCAACTGCAACATTCGGATATGACTATCAAGCAGATAGCACTGCAGACAGGCTTTCAGCATCCGCAGCACTTTGTGCGGTTCTTCAAGCGGCATGCAGGGGTAACGCCGACGGAGTTCCGCAGGATTAGTTGAGTGTTGAAAGTTGAGTGTTGAGAGAAGTTTATAAGTAGAAAGTTTACAGTTACAAATATGAAACGTTTAATTTTATCTATCCTGACTATTATGGCTATTTCGAGTATGAACGCAGCCGACAAAGTGTTGGTTGCCTATTTCTCTGCTACGGGCACTACCAAGGCTGTTGCCGAGCAGATTGCATTGGCTTCGGGCGGTGAGTTATTGGAGATTGCACCCGTGCAACCCTACACCTCTGCCGACCTCAATTGGAATGACAAGAAGTCGCGCAGCACGATTGAGATGAACGATGAGAGTGCGCGTCCCGCTATCAAAAAGACCAAAGAGAACTTGGATGGCTACGATGTGGTGTATGTCGGTTTTCCCGTATGGTGGTATGTGGCACCGCGCATCATCAACACTTTCCTTGAGGCGTACGATTTCACGGGCAAGACGATTATCCCCTTTGCCACTTCGGGCGGCAGCGGCATAGCAGGCTGCACCAAAGCCCTGCGCAAAACCTACCCGAACCTTAAAATCGAGGATGGCAGACTGCTGAACGACACCTCGTACGAAGATATACAGGCGTGGGTGAAACGCTGATACCAAGTCCACAACAGAAAGAGGCTGTCTAATATAGGCAACCTCTTTTTTGTTTGGTATGGGGGACGATGCAGTACTTCTTGTGGAATGTTGCGGATCTCTTGGGGGACGACGCGGCTCGCGTCGTCAAAATCTCCTGTTAGAACTTCACTTGCGGTGCCATCTCCGCACCGTTCTGTGCCTCAAAGTAAGGTTTCTTCTCAAATCCGAACATCGATGCAATCACGTTGGTCGGGAAACGGCGAATCATCGTGTTGTAGCCGCGAGCAGTCTCGTTGAAGTTGTTGCGTGCCACGGCAATACGGTTCTCTGTACCCTCCAATTGCGACTGCAGAGCCATGAAATTCTCATTGGCCTTCAAGTCTGGGTAGTTCTCTGCCACAGCCAACAGGCGTCCCAATGCTTGCGTCAGTTCGCCTTGCGCAGCCTGATAAGCGGCTATCTGCTCTGCCGTTGCATGGGTGGGGTCAATCACCATTTGCGTGGCGCGGGCACGTGCAGTCATCACGCCTTCCAATGTCTCGCTTTCGTGGGTGGCATAGCCCTTCACCGTTTCCACAAGGTTGGGAATCAGGTCGCTACGACGCTGATACTGGTTCTCCACTTGTGACCATGCAGTCTCTACTTCCTCCTCTGCGGACACAATCGCATTATAGCGACCCACGCCCCACAGAGCAATGATTGCCAGTACGCCAAGTACCACAATCCATGGTAATGCTTTCTTCATATTCTGTTAGTTTTTAATTGGTTTCACACTCTCATTACGCATTGTTAAAACTTCCCTCCTGCACCTCCGCCGAAGGTACTGCCTCCACCGAAACTTCCACCTCCGAACCCTCCGCCGCCGAAGCCTCTTCCGCCCATGCTGCCTCCTGTTGCAACATAAGTGCGCGTCTTCCTCGGAATCACAAAGTTCTTCTCGGTCTTGTATCCGCAGTGCTTGCAGCAATACGTATATACCCCCGCTCCCGCATTTGCGTACGTTGCCGCCCGCAACACGCGGGACGATTTCTTGCGCAACTCACGCTTGCCGCATTGCGGACAACGCTTCGGACGGTTTACGATCCATACCAGCAGTATCAGAACACCCACACAGAGAGCAAGGCAACTCCAGAATACCGGACCCTCCAACTCGTCTGCATTGGCATACCCGTACCGGTTCGTCACAGACGACGCATTGCGCAGTTCTTCAGGCGCATCGCCATCGGTACATACCTCGTATATCCGCAGTGCACCCACGCACAATCCCCCCGAATAGTCGCCTTTTCGCAGCACGGGCATCATGTCGCGCTGAATGATACGGTTGCATACCGCATCGGTGAGTACGCCTTCGATTCCGCCACCCGTCATAATCCGTATGTCACGCGAGTCAAGCACCAGAATGAGCAGTACACCTGTATTCTTGCCCTCCTTGCCGATGCCCCAACGCTGAAACAACTCGTATGTGAAGTCAAAAGCGTCATACTCGCCGATGTTATCAATCGCCACCACGCACAACTCCACGCCCGTGGTCGCTTCCAACTGTGCGGCGCAGCGGTTGAGGTACTGTACATCGTCTTCTGAGATGATGGCATTGGGATTGCATACGTAGTTGCTTCGGTCTCCATGCTTGGGGTTGGGGACGCTCTGCGGCGTGTATCCCGCGGCGTGAACCGCCAATGCCAGCAGGAGTAGCAGTATTGTACTTCGTAGGCGTTTCATCTGTTCCTTATTGATTATATTAACAAAAATTCATTATATATTCGTTTTATCTTCGTATGTCCGTCCTTTCTTGGTCGTATCGTCACCGAAATCAAGGCGGACCTCCTACGAGAGGATAGCGAGAGGATAGCGAGAGGATAGCAGACCCATAACTCCATCGTTTTCGCGATATAGCGAGTTTTAACTATTTTAATAAATCCTGTTTGCCTATCGGTTGGCGTACATCGACTCGTAGTATTTCTCGTACTCGCCTGATGTGATGTTGTCCATCCATTCTTGGTTGTCGAGATACCAGCGCACGGTCTTCTCTATGCCTTCCTCAAACTGCAGCGACGGCTCCCAACCCAGTTCGCGCTGCAACTTTCTGGAATCGATGGCGTACCGCATATCGTGTCCAGCACGGTCTGTCACAAAGGTGATAAGGTCAATGTCTTCTCCCTCTTTGCGACCGAGCAGACGGTCCACTGTGTTGATAACCACTTTGATAATATCAATGTTCTTCCACTCGTTGAAGCCGCCGATATTGTATGTGTCCGCTATGTTTCCCTTGTGGAATATCAGGTCTATTGCCCGTGCATGGTCTTCCACATACAGCCAGTCGCGCACATTCTCACCCTTGCCATATACGGGCAACGGCTTGCGGTGGCGTATATTGTTTATGAACAGCGGAATCAGTTTTTCGGGGAACTGGTAGGGTCCGTAGTTGTTCGAGCAGTTGGTTACGATGGTCGGCATACCATACGTGTCGTGGAATGCACGCACGAAATGGTCGGACGAAGCCTTCGATGCCGAGTAGGGGCTGTGCGGGTTGTACTTCGTGGTCTCTACGAAGAAGTTCTCACCGTAGGCGAAGTGGTTCTCGCAGGACGATGCCGCAGTGGTGAACGGCGACGGGAGTCCTTCAGGGTGAGTCAGTTCCAATGCGCCATATACCTCGTCGGTAGAGATATGATAGAATCGTTTCCCCTCGTACTTCTCGGGCAGCGACTCCCAGTATAGTTTGGCGGCTTGCAACATTGACAATGTTCCCAGCACGTTTGTACGGGCAAAGGTAAATGGGTCTTTGATGGAGCGGTCCACATGACTCTCTGCGGCAAGGTGGATAATACCCGTCACGTGCTCCTCTTGCACCAGGGCGTATATCGTATCAAAGTCGCATATATCCGCTTTCACAAACCGGTAATTGGGTTTGTCCTCAATGTCTTTGAGATTAGCCAAATTGCCTGCGTAGGTCAGTTTGTCCACATTGATAATGCGGTATTCGGGGTACTTGTTCACGAAAAGGCGAACAACATGGCTGCCGATAAAGCCGGCACCGCCTGTGATAATAATGGTGTTCATATAGATTTGTTGTTTGGTTATTTCCAGTATATTGAATTGATTTTAGTATCAAAATAGTTCGACTCGCTGCTTTGTCCGTCACCTACACCTCCGCTTAGCAGGCGGTATTGCCCGTGCTGTCCCCATGATGCAGGCTTGTCCTCGATACGTGTATCCTCGCCTGTATCGTTGTCCACGTACGGGCGCACCATGGTTTGCCACTTGCGGATACGTGCTTTGCTGCCTTGTGTGCCGAACAACTCGTCCGACGATGCCAACTCCCGTATGTAGATCTTGTATTGTTCTTGAAAGGCGGAGATGGACATCACCTTGCGCATTAGTATGCGGTCGCCTCCCAGACTGCCCCAATGCAGCATGTCTTGCGTGCCCGGATTGATGCCTAATCCGCTTGTTCCCAATGTGTTGTCGTAGTCAAAAGGAATAAAGTAGAAGCGGTGGTTCGAGTCAAAATAGAACAAGTAGTTGTTCTGGTTTATCCAATAGTCGTCCCACATACCCACCATCACATTCACGGCATAGGCCCGCAGGAAAAGGTCTATATCCACATGCTGTTCCAACCACGCTTGCAACTCCGTACTGCCGGATTGGAGTGGTGTCATACCGTTGATAAAATCTGCCAATTCCTGTTGGGCTGTAGCAAGTTGCGACTTATTGGTTTTCAGGTCGTAAACGGGATTCACCAGACCATAGTCGTCCGAGATACCCATACGCGACTTGTCGGCATTGCTGAGGTCGGCACCCCATGAGGCTTTCCACATATTGCCGTCAGTATCGGGAATATGTCCCGCTTTCATACGGTCATTGAGCCAACCCTTGCGGGGATTCTCTATCATGGCATATACTCCCATATACACAGGGCGGCTGTCGCCCTCTATATGCACGGATAGCCTGCAATAGGAAGCATAGGGAGCACTCCACACGCCGAAGCGGTGAAAGAGGTCATAGCAGTATATCTCCCTGCAGTAAGCGGCATCATCCTTGTGCCATTTCAGTATCATACGGTCACAACCGAAGAACCTTTCCCCTGTCTCATACTCGGTAAAGCGGATGCCGAAGTGGGCGTGATGCCACTGTGCTCCGTCCCTGTGCACATCGCCGTTATTACCTTCAGGGCGTCTGCGCGAGGTGTTGCCACGGGGACGAAGACCCACGCGGTCGCGGTGAAACTCCTTGTCGCCTTTCTTGAACGTAAAGGCGGCAGGCACATATAGTCCGTTGTGTTCCCACTTGTCGAAATTGCTGAGGTACGTATTCCAATCCTTTTCAGTAACGGACAGGGTGATTTCCGGCACGGCATCAAGGTCGAAGAGGTACGTCAGGTTGCGCTTCGACGGGTTTATCTGTGTCGTATCCTCTACGGGTGGTGTGGGTGGGGTAGGGGGAACGGTATCTTCAGGAGTGGGCGGCTCGTATGTAGGCTCACCGGGGCACACCATAATACAGCCCGTCAGCAGTATGCCTGCTGCGGCACAGATTATCCATAATATCCTGTTATGCTTGCTATACCTCATATCACAAAGCGTATCTGCTTGAAATGATAGGTCTTCCTTTCTCCCTTTTCTGTACGAAGCACCAACTCTCCCATATCGGTTACGTCTTCTATCTCTGCCAAAAAGGCGGAATTATCAGTTGCTTTCCCTGCACATACTATGTCCGTAGGTGTGATATTGACCTCGCGTTCCACGTATGGAAACCATCCCTCACGGCGATACAGGTGCGTCATATACATATCCTTCAGCCTGTCTTGGGCACACCTTGTCAGTGTCCGTAGTGCCTCCAAATACTCTGTCAGCAATATCTCTACATCATATTCCTTGCCCGTTATCAGCCGCATCGAGACAGGGTTCGGGGCTTTGCTGTGGAACTCCTGCTGGTTTACGTTCAGTCCCACCCCGACGATAGAGTAGGTTACACGACCTCCCATCAGGGTATTTTCCACCAATATACCCGACAGTTTCTTGTCGCCGTAGTATATGTCATTCGGCCATTTGATATGCAATGCCTCTGCCTGCAGGTAGTGCGACAGCACTTCCACCATAGCCACAGACACCATCATCGTGAGCCTGAACTGCTCACCGGCTGCCACATTGCACCGCATCAGGGTAGAGAAGAGCAGGTTCTTCCCGTCCTCACTCTCCCAACCGTTGCCTGCTTGCCCGCGACCTGCCGACTGATAGTCCGTACGTATCGTGTACATATCGGGCAGTGCGTCCGTATATTGCTCGCGGAGCAGCGTAGAGGTACTATTTGTTTGCCTGATATACATCCAACAGGTATTGTTCTATCACACGTTGTATCTGTCTCGGTTTCGCATTGGCGCTGTTTACCATAACGGCAAATACCCACACTCTGCCGTCAGGCAGAAAGACATATCCCGCATAGTTCTTGGTACCGCCTATGGTGCCGCTCTTTGCCTGCACGCACCCGTGCAATGCCGTTCCCGCAAGAAACGACTGCAGTGTTCCGCTTTCTCCGCTGCGCGGAAGGGACTCCACAAAGGCTTCGCGCTCATGCGAACCGTACATATAGCGCAGTATCTGTACGAACTGTGCGGGAGACACGGCGTCTTGTGGTGCCAAACCACAGCCATCCAATATCTTGGCTGTCCGAAGGCTTACACCGCGATTGCGCCAGTACTCACGAATGAAATCCGATGCATTATGTATGGTACAGGGCACACCGTAGCGCACACCCAAAGTCCGGAACAGCATCTCTGCGTATAGATTGTCCGACTTGTGGTTGGTGTGTTCGATGATAGTAGCCAGGTCTGCGCTCTCGTTTATGAACAGTACATTGCGCATTGCTCCGTCTGCAGGAGCCTCGCTGATATACGATGCCGCACCGTCCACGGCTATTCCTGCGGAGCGTAGTATGGTCGTGAAATCACGTGCCAAGGTCAATGGCGGGTTGGGCAGGTCTCCCATTACGCCGAATGTCTGCCGGTTGGATGGTACACTGCCCACCAGGTACCTGCGGTTGCTGTATGGTACACCGTGTACAAATGCTCCGTCATAGGATATATGGGTGCAGCGTATATGGTTCTCAAACTCTATTTCCGGTATATTGGGCGTAGTGTTAAGCACTTCCGCTATACTACCTACCGCACCGCTCTTGAGTACAATGTTCATTGTATTGTCGAGGTAAGACAGTGCAAATATACCGGGTGCATAGTAGTTGCCTGCATCTTCCCACAACCATGCGGGGTTCAGTGCGTCACCGTCAAAATACGAAGCGTCGGCTATCACCGAGCCGGTAATATGCTTTATACCCGCCTCGTGTAGTTGCCGAGCCCATTTGTACAGGAACGCTTTGCTGCCTACGTAACGCGAACCGAAGGTCGGGTCGCCGCGTCCTTCGACATACAAGTCGCCGTATAGCACACCGTCGCGGATATGTCCCGTGTAGGTAACGGGGGTCTGAATACGGTATGCCCCGCCCAGCATATCCACGGCAGTGGCGGTTGTCAGCAACTTCATAGTGGAAGCAGGCGGGATAACGCAATTCTCACGATAGGCGTCTATCGTGTCTCCCGTCTGATAGTCACAAATCAGCACACCCACATTGGCATCTCGCGTAATGGGATGAGTCGTCAATATAGAGAGGATAAACAATATATTCAGCATCTGTCTGTAGGCGCATAAAAACAGAGTAGCACACTAATGTGCACTCCACGCCTGCAAAATTACGCTTTTTTTCTGATATACCCAACTCTTTGTAGCAATATCACCGGCAATTTCCGATGACTATATTCTGTGCTTTTGCAGAAACTCTGCCACGCTCTGCCTGTAGGTATCACTGATGGGTATCTCTGTTCCGTCTGTCATGCGCACTACGCCTCGGGCGACCTCGCGGACAAGATACATATTCACGATGTAGGACCTGTGCACCTGCAGGAACTGCTGTGGCAGACGCTCCGCCATCTGCTGCATACCCCCGTGCACCATCAGCGGCTTGCCTTCGCGCAGACATATCTGTACGTACTCGCTCATTCCTTTGATATACAGGATATTATCCAACTCTATCGGTACATGTCTATAGTCCACTTTGACGTACAGCAACTCTTTCGATGCGGGATGCAACAATTCATACTGTGCTCTCACCCGCTCTGCCGCACGCGAGAATGACTCGAAGTCGAAGGGCTTCAGCAGATAGTCTATCGCCTGCAAGCGGAAGCCCTCTACGGCATATTCGCCATATGCCGTGGTAAATACCGCGAGGGGCGGGTTGTCAAGTGAGGCAAGGAAGTCCAACCCGTTGATATCGGGCATGTTGATGTCCGTAAAGATAACGTCTGCTTCGCCGACGAGGGGCAGTGCCTCTACGGGCGATTCGCACAATGCCACCAACGACAGATAGGGCACGCGGCTGATATAAGCCTGCATCTTTTCGAGTGCCATCGGTTCGTCGTCCAGCACCAGACAGCGGAGAGGATTATTCATATACGTAAGGTATTGAGAGTTCCACAATATACACATCCTCACGCGCGTCCACACGCAACGTGTAGTTGTCGCCAAAGAGTATGGGCAGCCGCTTCTTGATGTTGGTCAGTCCGATGCCGCCTGTGGCGTTGTCTGCCGTCTGTTCGCTGCGGGTATTCGCACTGTATAGCACTACGCGCTGCGTCTCTTGCTCTATTGTCAGGCGGAATGTGAACTGCGATTGCCGTCCGGGACATATACCGTGCTTGAAAGCATTCTCGATAATGACGATGAACAGCAGCGGAGATATGTACAGGTGCTCCGTACCTTCTTCGGGCAGGTCGCACTCCACCGCGAGGCGTTTGGCGGAGTATCGCTGTTGCATCAGGCTCACGTAGTTGCGCAGAAATGCCACCTCCTGCGACAGGGCGATACGCTCTTTGGTACCGTCGTAGAGCACATACCGCATCAGTTGCGACAGGCGTATAATCATCTCCTGCGCCGCCGTGGGATTGATTTCCACCATACCGTGGATGTTGTTGAGCACATTCATGAAGAAGTGCGGGGTGATTTGCGCTTTGAGCAGTTGCAGTTCCTGCTGCAGACGCTGGTTCTCAAGGGCAGTGTTGCGCTCCTTTTCCCGCTCGTAGCGCGCGAACATATACGCGGACAGATTGGCACCGATGATGAGTATTACAAGGGTAAAGTCCATCACTATCGGGTTGGAACCATGGGCATCGCTTACGGCAGTGCGCCTTTCTGTGGGCGGTGCGGCATGGTGTGGAGGAGCCTGCATGAGGTTTTTACCTTGTTCACCTATGGGACGCGGTAGTGGTTCCCTGTTGGGTGGAGGGGTCTGCCCGACAGGTTGCGGGTGCTGCTCGGCAGGTGTG
>SAMEA104315424__coassemble_1526_pt1 | contig 10189 bp, 8 predicted proteins | sample SAMEA104315424__metabat2_low_PE_013 | metagenome-assembled genome bin SAMEA104315424 (sample SAMEA104315424) | gut metagenome | biome: Monkey gut; feature: monkey-associated habitat; material: faeces | place: China | collected 2013 | reverse complement strand
GGAGACGCAGACGCGCCGCCTGATGCAGGTCTGCCGCATGCGCAAGACGCCTGTCATGGTGTTTATCAACAAGATGGACCGCGAGGGCAAGGACCCCTTCGACCTCCTCGACGAGGTCGAGGCGGAACTCGGTATTCACGTGCGCCCGCTGTCGTGGCCCATCAACATGGGGCAACGCTTCAAGGGCGTGTACAATATCTTCCAATCCACGCTCGACCTCTACACCCCAGACAAGACGCATGTCACTGAATCTCTGCGCTTTGACGATGTCACCGACCCGCAAATAGCCACCCTTATCGGCGATGCGGACGCCGAGAAACTGCAGTCCGACCTCGAAATCATCAGCGGCGTGTACAATCCCTTCGACAAGGAGCAATACCTTGCGGGCGACCTCGCGCCGGTGTTCTTTGGCTCCGCCCTTAACACATTCGGTGTCAAGGAGTTACTGGAGTGCTTCGTACAGATAGCCCCCTCGCCGCGCCCCGTGGACGCCATCGAACGCCGCGTGGACCCGATGGAGGACAACTTCACGGGCTTCTGCTTCAAGATTCACGCCAACATGGACCCCAACCACCGCTCGTGTATCGCCTTTTTCAAGATTTGCTCGGGCAAATTCCTGCGCAACACCTATTATAAACACGTGCGCGAGAACCGCCAAATGCGTTTTTCAGCCCCCACGTGTTTCATGGCGCAGCGCAAGGAGACGGTGGACGAAGCCTTTGCGGGCGACATCATCGGTCTCCCCGACACGGGCAATTTCAAGATTGGCGACACCCTCACTTCGGGCGAAAACCTGCATTTCAAGGGCTTGCCGTCGTTCTCGCCCGAGATGTTCAAGTATATCGAGAACGCCGACCCCATGAAGCAGAAGCAACTCGACAAGGGCATCCACCAACTCATGGATGAGGGCGTGGCGCAACTCTTTGTCAGCCAACTCAATGGGCGCCGTATCATCGGCACGGTCGGGCAACTCCAGTTCGAGGTCATTCAGTACCGTCTCGAGCACGAGTACCAGGCGAAATGCCGTTGGGAGCCGCTTCAGATGTACAAGGCGTGCTGGATAGAGTCGGACGACGATGCCGAACTCGAGATGTTCAAGAAGCGCAAGGCCCAGTACATGGCTACCGACAAAGACGGGCGCGATGTCTTCATGGCGGACTCCTCATACGTCCTCCAGATGGCGCAGAACGACTACAAGCACATCACGTTCCACTTCACCAGCGAGTTCTAACCGCAGCCACGCATCTGCCAATTCAACCCGTCAACCCGTTTCAACCGCGCATCAACGCATAAACTTATAAACATATCAACTTATAAACCAATGAAAAACGTCAAACTACGACTTATCGTCATGAACTTCCTCGAATATGCTGTTTGGGGAGCGTACCTCACATCCATGGGCACCTACCTTGCCAACCACGGCTTGGCGACGCATATCGGCTGGTTCTATTCCATTCAGGGTATCGTCAGTCTCTTCATGCCCGCCCTCATGGGTATCGTGGCGGACCGTTGGATTCCCGCACAGAAACTGCTGAGCATCTGCCACGCCATGGCGGGTCTGTTCATGGCTGCCACCAGTGTCTATGGTATCATGTATGGTGCTGATATTCAGTTCGCTGCGCTCTTCACGCTCTACACCGTATCCGTGGCGTTCTATATGCCCACCATCGCCCTCAGCAACTCCGTGGCGTACACCGCACTCGGTCAGGCGGGGCTCGATACTGTCAAGGATTTCCCGCCCATCCGCGTCTTCGGAACGGTCGGTTTCATCGCCACCATGTGGATTGTGGACCTCTGCGGTTTCCAGAAAACCAGCCTGCAATTCATGGTCAGCGGCGGACTCAGTATCCTGCTTGCCCTCTACGCCCTCACGCTCCCCGCATGCCCCATCAAGGGCAACGTGGCTGCCAAATCCGTTGCCGAGGCACTTGGTTTGGAGGCTTTCAAACTGTTCAAACAGAAGAAAATGGCGATTTTCTTCATCTTCTCTATGATGCTCGGCATGTGCCTGCAGGTGACCAACAGTTACGCTAACCCGTTCATTACCAGTTTTGAAGCCATCTCCGAGTTCGCCGACACCTTTGGCGTACAGCATGCCAACATGCTCATCTCCATCTCGCAGATATGCGAAGCCCTGTGCATCCTCTGCATCCCGTTCTTCCTCAAGCGGTTCGGCATCAAGAATGTCATGCTTATGGCTATGTTCGCATGGGTATTGCGTTTCGGACTTTTCGGACTCGGCAACCCTGGCTTCCCGGGCGTTATCTTGTTCATTCTCAGCTGCATAGTCTATGGTTTTGCCTTTGATTTCTTCAATATCTCGGGCTCGCTCTACGTAGATCAGGAGGCGGATGTGCAACTCCGTTCCAGTGCACAGGGTCTGTTTATGATGATGACCAACGGCTTCGGTGCCACCATCGGCACACTTTCCGCGCAAGCCATTGTCAATCACTTCGTTTACGCTGAGGATGTGACCGCACAAGGTGCCATGACTATCTGGCAGGGCTGGCAAACCAGTTGGTATATTTTCGCCGCTTTCGCCCTCTTCGTAGCCGTATCTTTCTGGATCGTCTTCCCGAAAACCCCCGTCAAGGATAGAAATTAGGCTTTTGTTTTCCGTATTTACGTATGGACTTATATAGGAGGATAACAAGAGGATAGCGGGTGGATAGGTATAGTTTTTGAACAAATGAAAAGAAACATTATCGGCATATTATTGATGCTTGCTTTGCCGCTCCACGCCTTGCACGTCGAGTGTGTAGGCAAGGCTGTGCAGTTGCTCAACGAGGGTGATACGCTGTTGCTGTTTGCCTCCAAACCGCAGATACGAATCGTTAGACTAACAGGTGATGTGGACATATATCGCTTGCCGGATACGACTAGGTCAATCATAACCACCTCTATTCAGAAGTCCGTCTCGGCAACACCGACAGGAATGACGGATTTTGATGTAGAACAAGGCGGGTATATGCTCAAATCTGGCAATATCCGCGAAATCTTCTGGGTATTCGACTACGATAGCCTACGACCGCAAATCACGGACATCAGCGCGGATTTGCAATGCAGCGAGACACGGTTGACGCTCACTGGCACAGTCCCTGCGATGACCTACCGCCGCCCCAACGGGCTCTCGCGCACGTACGCGCGTACGTGCCTTATATCTTATCGCGATGCGGCGTGGGATGATTCCAACGAGGCTTGGGCAGATTCTATTGCCACCGACGAACAGCACTTCAAGACGTCCATGACCGTCGGCGCACCTGCCGTGCAAACCGACTTTGCTATCTACGACCTCCTCGCGCAGCAGTTGGACTTGCCTGCGGATACGCTCTATTCACCTGTCTATGAACCAATTGCATTGAAAGCGCACCCCGTCACCATCACCACCACGCGCGGTGCCAAAGGCGAGTTGAGCAATGAGGTCAACCGCCCCTACGACAAAGGCGACATTCTCAGTATGTCCGCGCCATTGGAGGTGCAGTTTCGCGCCAACGGACTCAATGCCGAGTACTACCAGTGGCGTATCTACAAGGGCTCGTCGCTGCTTGTCAAGCGTGCCGATGCAGAGCACCGCTACACCTTCTCCGAACCAGGCAGTTATCGTGCCGTGGTGGATGTCAGCAACACGCATTGTGCCTTGGACTCGGTGGAGTTCACCATCTCCATCAGCGAGTCTATGTTGTTGGTTCCCAACGTGTTCACGCCCAACGGCGATGGCACCAACGATGAGTTTCGCGTGGCGTACAGGTCGCTCAAGGAGTTCCATTGTTGGGTCTATAATCGCTGGGGCATGCTCGTATATCAGTGGAGTGACCCCGCAAGAGGCTGGGATGGCACCATCAACGGTCAGCCTGCGCCCGAGGGAGCATACTACTACGTCATTCGCGCCTTGGGCACAGATGCCGCACCCAATGCCAAATATACCATCAAACCTGCCTACAAACGGGCAATCAGGAAGCAGAGCGACAGCATGATAGGTGTCTATCAGTTGTCGGGGGCTGTCAATCTGTTGCGTGGAGGGAAATAGTATGCCGGAGCCGATGCACATACCCTGTTTGCCTAATCTTCAGCCGCTTGCTATCGCTGAAGTGGCAAAGGTGCTGTCAACCATGCCGCCCTGTGGGCATATTGATTGTGTGGATTGGCGCGACACTTTCCCTGCCCGTCCCGTTACGGCTCTGCACCTTGCCCATACGGGTACTATGCTCTTCGTGCGTTTTGATGTGCAGGGTAGGGGACTGCGCGCGATGCACACCCATGACCTCGAGCACGTGAACGAGGACTCTTGCGTGGAGTTTTTTGTCACCAATGCCGACCGATCCCGTTATTTCAACTTTGAGTTCAACTGTGTAGGCGTATGCAATGCCTCGCACCGCATCTCCAAATCCGAAGACGTCCACCGCCTCACCCCCGACGAGTTGCAAAGCATCCTGCGCCACTCGTCTGAGGATAGCAAAGTCTTGTCTCAGGATAGTGCACCATCTCTACACGTCATCTCTCTGGAATCCGCCCCCTTCGACTTCCGCGATGGCGACTTCTGCTGGTCCCTCACCGTAGGCATCCCCTTGTCGCTGTTGGGCATCACGCCTGTTATGCTTAACCGGTCTGTTGCTCTCCGCGGCAACTTCTACAAGTGTGGCGACCTCACCTCCGAACCCCACTACTTGAGTTGGGCACCCGTCACTTTCGAGCGTCCCAACTTCCACCTGCCTGCCTCCTTTGGCACCCTTATCCTTGAACCAATTAACCATTGACTAAACAACAAACCAATAAATAAATGAAGAAACTTTTAATTGCTATGGCTGCTATTGCAGTTTCCGTCTCGGCGATGGCTGAGACCAATCCGTTCTTCGACTACAAGAACTGGAAGACCCCACACCAGACGTATCCCTTCAACGAGATTCGTCCTGAGCACTACATGCCCGCCTTCGAGGAGGGAATGAAACAAGGCTTGGCGGAGATTGATGCCATCGCCAACAACCCTGCGGCACCGACGTTCCAAAACACCATCGAGGCGTACGAGAAATCGGGACAACTCCTCTCCATCGTGGCAGGCTGCTTCTACAACCTCACCCACGCGGAGACCAACGAGCAACTCCAGCAGATTGAGATGGAACTCTCGCCCAAGATGTCGGAGTACTCCGCTACTATCCGCCTGAACGAGAAACTCTTCCAGCGCATCAAGGCGGTGTACGACCAGCGCGGCTCGCTCCACCTCAACAAGGAGCAGGCAAAACTGCTTGATGACATCTACGAGTCTTTCGCCAACAACGGTGCCAACCTCAGTCCCGAGGACAAACAGGTCTATCGCGAGCTGTCGGCACGCCTGAGCAAACTCACGCTCACCTATGGTCAGAACGTGCTCAAAGCCACCAACGCTTGGACCATGCTCGTCACCCGTGAGGAAGACCTCGCCGGTATCAACGACGACACCAAAGCCATGCTCCGTGCCAACGCTGAGAAGGCAGGCAAAGAGGGCTGGCTGCTCAATCTCAAGCCCACCACCTACATCCCCGTGATGCAAGACTGCGCCAACCGCGACCTGCGCCGCGAACTCTATACGGCATACAACAGCCGTTGCATTGGTGGCGAGTTTGATAACACACAGGTAATCATTGACATAGCCAACACGCGCCTTGAGTTGGCAAAACTCTTCGGCAAGCGCAACTACGCTGAGAAGTCGCTCTACAAGACCTGCGCTGACAATCAGGAGACCGTCATGTCGTTCCTCGACCAACTGCGCGAGAACTACATGCCCGTAGCACGTCAGGAAGTGGCTGAACTGCAGGAGTTTGCCACCGCACACGGCTTTTATACCACGCTCCAACCGTGGGATTGGAGTTTCTATTCCAAGCAACTCAAAGAGGAGAAATACGCCATCTCCGACGATGTACTCCGCCCCTATTTTGAACTCGAGAACGTAAAGCAAGGCGTCTTCGGTCTCGCAAAACGCCTCTACGGACTGACTTTCAAGGAGAACAAGAATATTCAGGTGTACAATCCTGAGGTGTCGGCTTACGATGTCTTCGACCAGAAAGGCAACTTCATCGCTGTGTACTATTGCGACTTCCACCCGCGTGACGGCAAACGTGGCGGCGCATGGATGAACGACTTCCAGCCGCAGTACCGCGAGGGCAAGAAAGACCACCGTCCGCACATCGTCAACGTGATGAACTTCACCCGCGCAACGGTTGACAAGCCCGCTCTGCTCACCTACGATGAGGTGGAGACTTTCCTCCACGAGTTCGGTCATGCCCTCCACGGCATGCTCACCAAGTGCCAGTATTCGGCTCTCTCGGGCACCAGCGTACCCCGCGACTTTGTCGAGTTGCCCTCGCAGTTCAACGAGAACTTCCTCAGCGAGAAGGAGTTCCTCGACACCTTTGCCAAGCATTATCAGACGGGCGAGACCATCCCGCAGGAACTGATTGACAAGATTCAGGCGTCCAACACCTACCACGCTGCTTATGCGTGCGTGCGCCAACTCTCGTTCTGCTACCTCGACATGGCATGGCACACCCTCACCGCACCCTTCACCGTTCCCGCCGACCTGACCACCGAAGAGGCTGTTATCAAGTTTGGTAACGACGCTATGGCTCCGGTGCAAGTGCTGCCCAACGTGCCAGGCACGCAGATGGAGACCGCATTCACCCACATCTTCTCGGGTGGCTATGCAGCAGGTTACTATTCGTACAAGTGGTCGGAACTCCTTGATGCTGATGCCTTTAGCGTATTCAAAGAGGCTCAGAAGAAGAACGGTTCTATCTTCGACAAGAAGGCAGCCGACCTCTTCCGCAAGAACATCCTCGAGCGCGGTGGCACGGAGAAGCCGATGGACCTCTACCGTCGTTTCCGTGGTGGCGAACCCTCCGTCAACGCCCTCCTCGAGCGTGATGGCATCAAGGCAATCGTAATCAAGTAACCTCTCGCCACATAACCTTTCAAAGGGCTGCCTTCCTCATCGGTCGGTAGCCCTTTTTCTTTCTCTGTATCTCCGATTGTGAATGTTTGTAAATGCCTGTCGTCAACGAGAGGATAGCGAGAGGATAGTAGGAGGATAGCGAGTAGATGCAACTGGTAAAAAGTCGTCATTGTTAAAATTATTCAATGCTTCCGCGACCTTGTTTCGACATTATGGCAATCCCTCCCTATCGTTCTCCTCATACACAAAAAAGACTGCCTGACTCCATTTGTCAGACAGTCTCTCTTTCTGCTCTTATGGATTATTTACATCCCTGTAGCCAACACCGTCTCTATCTCTGCCTCGTCGGGGTTACGGAGTACGATAGTACCTTCGCGGTCTATGAGTAGGGTAGTGGGTATGGCGGTGATGCCATAGACATCACACGGGTTGTACGGTGCCTCGCGTTGGTCACGAATCTGTAGCCACGGCAACTCCTCATCGGCAATGGCTTTGAGCCACTCGGCTTCATCACGGTCGCAACTCACGCCGAGAATCTCCAAACGTCCCGAAGGGTGGTACGAGGTATACAACTCTTCAGCACGGGCAACAGACGACGGCACGGACCGCACCACGATGCCCAGAAATCCACTAATACATAATCCGCTGTCCCTATCACTTGGCTTAAGGCAAGCGGCTGACCGTCTGCCTGCAACGATACTATGTCGGTGTACTTGTGCCCGGGTACTCCCATCAGTTCGGCTTGGAACATCTTGTAGTACTCCTGCATACCCTCGCTCTGCAGGCGCTCTGCGGGCAACGCCTTGAACGCCTCCTCTTTCTGCTCGGTAGAGAGCATATAATAGATGTCGTACAACACGGAATCGGCAGTCGGCTCCTCTATATGCTCCATCAGCAATCCGTAACTCTCGTCCACAAACGCCGTAACCAGCGAGTCGCGCTCGGCATACGATGATGCCCGTCCAATCTGCGCAACGACAGAGTCGTTCAACTCCTTGTATTGCTCAAGGGCTGTCTTCTTGGGCGAACACGCTACGAGACACAATCCTGCCAATGCAGGTATCAGAAAGCGTTTCATACTGTTAGTTCGCCGTAGCCAACGGAGCGGCTTGGGTATAAACACGTGCAGCCAATTTTTGGTCAAGTTGGTACATGCCGTAGCCGTTGCCGTTCAGCATACGCAGTTTTTGGATAATATCCGTAGCGTTCTCTTCTTCCTCTACTTGCTCGTCAATAAACCATTGCATTCGGCTCTGCGAAGCGAAGTCTTTCTCCTCTACTGCTATTGCCATCAGGTTGTTAATCAGCGATGTAACCTTCTCTTCGTGCTTCAGTGTGTGTTCAAATGCCGCTAACGGAGAAGCCCATTCCGTGTCCACAGCCTCAATAGGGCGGAGCAACACGCGACCACCGCGGCTCTGCAGGTAGTTGATGAATATCTGTGCATGGTCTTGTTCCTCTTTGAATTGGATAGCAAACCAGTTAGCCATGCCCACGTAGCCTGCGTTTTGGCAGTACGACGACATACTCAGATACAGATAAGCCGACCACATCTCGGCATTGATTTGGGCGTTGATAGCCTCTTCTAAACGTTTGGAAATCATAATACTATTGGTTTAATGGATTTATAATGCACAGGTATCGGCAGACGTTACTCTCTGCTTTATTCCTGTTTCATAAGTAGCCACAAAAACTATACCAATCTGCCCTCGGTCGGACAGATTGGTATAGTTTATTTCCACAATGCTTTCAATGCTTCATTAGGTTGCCCGTTCTTGTTGAATGACCCCATATTGTAGGCTCCCCAACCCAATGTGATATACTCTTTGGGACGCCAATTGTTATACACCTGCGGTTCCCAATAGAAGATACCCTTCATGTATGGGAGAGTATCCACGCGCTGACGCATATCCTCTATTACCTTGACGGCAGTGGCTTCTTGGGCAGCAAGGGTGCCTATCTCGGCAATCATAACGGGGCATTTGAATTCGTTGTACAGCCGCTGTATGTTCTTTGCTGCCAATTGGTTGGTCTCTTGCCAGTCTTTGCCCGTCCACTCTTTCATCATAGGATAGTGGCTGAGTCCAATCATATCGAACTTGCCACCGTTCTGGCGTAGTTTGCGGAAGAACCAGTTGTTATCCTCGTAGGCATTATCAATATGCACAATGACGAGTGCATCGGGGAATATCTGCTTGCACGTATTGTAGCCTGCCGTAGTGAGTTGGGCGTAATTCTTCAAACCATAGGGAAGGTCGCCTTGGTCGTTCCAAAGTTGCCCTGTCGGCCACAGCATACCGCAACGGGTCTCATTGCCCACTTGTATCCATTCGGGCGTGATACCTGCGTCGCGCAAGGCGGTGAGTACTTCGGTAGTATGGTCGGTGACTGCTTGGGTTAGTTGGGTGAGGTCATAATCCTTCCATGCTTCGGGCGTATTCTGCTTGCTCGGGTCTGCGAAGTTGTCGGAATAATGGAAGTCTATCATAATGCGCAACTTCAAATCGGCAGCGCGTTTTGCCTTTACCAGCACATCAGGCAGGTTGCACCAACCTGTGCTGTGGTTCACCCATACACGCAGGCGGATACTGTTCATACCATTGTCGCGCAGCAGACGCATACACTCAGTACTATTGCCCAAACTATCGTAAAAGAGTACACCATCACTCTCCTGCTCCGTGAGCCAAGAGATGTCCGCTCCTTTGGCGTAACTGCCTACAGGTGCAGGTGTGTACGTGTCGTCTTGTGTGGGGTTGTTGCAACCGCTACAGGCTAAAAGCCCGATTGCCATTAATGCTAATACTGCTTTCTTCATTTCTGCTTATTTTTACGTGAATAGTCTCGCCCATATAGGTGCGTTCAAACTCTATGGTGTCGTCGTCGCTGCTGACAGGAATATAGTCGCCGTACATCAGTGCCATATTCCCGCGGCGAATCTCTATCAGTTTCTTCACCTGCTCGCGGAAGTCCTGCTCCTGCTGGCTGAGCCCGTCAAAGCGCATCCAATGGCGATTGTCGGGGTCATTGCCGCCCACTTCGGCGTATTCGTCGCCCTGATAGATACACGGCACACCTGGAATGGTGAGGTTAAGCATCTCCAACCGCAAGGCACGGCGATAGGCTTCGCGGGCAAGGCTCTCGCGTTCCTCGGCGGGCGTGTCGTTGGGCAACAGACCTACCTCGCGTGTCCAACCTTCGTACTTGCCGTCTTCCCAGAAATGAACACCGCCACCTGCCAATGAGGCAAAGCGTACTTGGTCGTGATTG
>SAMEA104315424__coassemble_1504_pt1 | contig 10309 bp, 7 predicted proteins | sample SAMEA104315424__metabat2_low_PE_013 | metagenome-assembled genome bin SAMEA104315424 (sample SAMEA104315424) | gut metagenome | biome: Monkey gut; feature: monkey-associated habitat; material: faeces | place: China | collected 2013 | reverse complement strand
GCTGACGACCGCAAGGTAGGTCTGGGTCACGGCAACCTCGCAGCACGTCTGCTCCACGAGGACACCGAGTGCTTTGCGTTCCTCGCAGGTCACGAGAGTTTTGCTGCTGCCGAAGGTGCTATCAAGATTGCCGAGATGGCGAACAAGGTACGCAAGAAACCCCTCCGCATCATCCTCAACGGTCTTGGTAAAGACGCAGCCATGATTATCAGCCGTATCAACGGTTTCACTTACGTGCAGACCGAGTTCGACTACTACACGGGCGAACTCAAAGAGGTACGCCGCAAGGCATACAGCAATGGTCCGCGTGCCAAGGTCAACTGCTATGGTGCAGACGATGTACGCGAAGGCGTGGCTATCATGTGGCATGAGAATGTGGATGTCAGCATCACCGGCAACTCCACCAACCCCACCCGCTTCCAGCATCCTGTAGCAGGAACATACAAGAAAGAGCGTATCCAAGCCGGCAAGCCGTACTTCAGTGTGGCATCAGGTGGTGGTACAGGCCGTACCCTTCACCCTGACAATATGGCAGCAGGTCCTGCAAGTTATGGCATGACCGACACCATGGGACGTATGCACTCTGATGCACAGTTTGCAGGGTCCAGTTCCGTGCCTGCACACGTAGAAATGATGGGCTTCCTCGGCATTGGTAACAACCCTATGGTAGGTTGCACCGTGGCTTGCGCCGTCAATGTGGCACTGGCGCTGAACAAGTAATACGTAAGTTTTTTAGTTGTTTATAAAAGGGGACTGCCTGACAACGTAAGTTGTGAGGCAGTCTTTCGGTGTATAAGATGTGTCTGTATTTATTTAATGATAAGCCTGTTGCAAAAGAGAAATAACACTATGTTGCAGGCTATCTGTTGAAGTACTTTTGGTAGTTATCGAGGAACTTCTGGACGGCGTCGGCTATGCCTCCATAGTATTCACCGCCGGAAGCATTAGCGTGTCCACCGCCGCTGAAGACTTCGTGTGCAAACACATTGACAGGTCTGTCCCCCTGACTGCGTAGCGAAATCTTTACCTTGTTCTTGCTGCCTTGGGCAAGTGCAATTTCCGATGGATTTACCTTGTCCTCGCGCATAAAGCAGGAGTAATACATATCCTTGATTTGCAAGGGTAGGTTGACGATACCTTCCGCGTCACCCGATTGGAAGTTAAATTTGTATAACTCCTTTCTGCTGAGGTAAATCAAGGCAGTATGGTACTCGGGAAAGATGCGCATTTTTTGATATAGGCAGTAGCCCATCAGGCGCATACGGTCGGCGGAATACGAGTTGAAAACCGCGTTATATACAGCGTCTTTATCCACGCCTTGTGCCACCAACTGCCCTACAATCTCATACATCTCCGGGAAATTGGAGTTGAATGAGAAGTTGCCCGTATCGGTCATCATGCCAGTATAGAGGCAGGTGGCTGCGTCAAGAGAGAGTAGGGGAGAGGTGTTCGGTGCGGAGAGTTGATAGATAAGTCTGTATACCAATTCGCACGCTGACGGAGAATCAAAGTACGAAATCACCACATTGGCAAAGTCAGCGGGGTGCAAGTGGTGGTCAATCAGCAGTTTCGGACATGTCAGCGTCAGCATTTTGTCGCCCAATATGCCTATGCGCTTCGGTTCATTGAAGTCGGTACAAATAATAAGGTCTGCCGTATCCAACAAGGCATCCGCTTTTGCCGTTTGCTTCTCATATACTACCACCTCTTGCGCTCCCGGCATCCACATCAGGAAACTCGGGAATGAATTTGGTACCACCACAGTAACTTGCTTGCCTTGCCCGTGCAGGTAGTGCATCATACCCAGACTGCTTCCCATGGCATCGCCGTCAGGCGACATGTGCGTGAGAATGACGATATTAGCGGCATCTTGAATGAGCCGTTGTGCAGCAGTTACCTGCTCTGTAGTCAGTTTGTCGGTCATAGCCATTTGAGTTAATCCGCTACAAAGTTACTGCTTTTCCCGCGTATGTACAAACAGCAACGCGATATACAATTATTTTCTGCTCCCAATAGAAAAGGCTTGTGTATCCTGTTTTTTTGTTGTACCTTTGCAAGGTATAATTTCCGCTTATTGGGATATGCAGAAAAAAGGGTGGTTAAATATCAGGTATCTTTTATGGACAGGACTCTTTCTGTGCCTTGTCGCCTGCAATACCACCAAGTTTGTACCCGAAGGGGAATACCTGCTCAATAAGGCGATAGTTAAGGTAGAAGACGACAAGACGGTGCAGACCTCAGACCTTACCGATTATCTCCGTCAAAAGCAGAATACAGAGGTGCTTGGGTTCTGGAAGTTGCAATTGGATATTTATAATACCGCTCCTGCTGATACGTCCAAGAAGGCGAATGCTTTCTTTGCCCGCAATGCTCAGAAGATGGGTGAACCGCCTGTTATCTTCTCACCGGAACAAACGGACATCAGTCGTATCCAACTGCAGCGTGCTATGCAGAACAAGGGGTATTTTCATGCTTCCGTGGATACTCTTATGCGAGCCAAGAAGCGTAAAATGGATATTACATATCTTGTAACTGCACGGGAACCTTATACCATTAGTAACTATGTTGTTAGTTTCACACAGCCTGAATTGCTGGAGATAGCCCGTGACCGACGTAAGTCTCTTATCCATGAGGGTATGCAGTTTGATGCAGAAATCATGGACCAAGAGCGACAGCGTGTAGCAAGTGCTATGCGGCGCAAAGGGTGTTTCTATTTCGACAAGGAGATGATTCAGTACGTGGCTGATAGTACACGGGGAGTACGGCAGGTAGGTATCAAGATGTGCTTGCAGGACTATGTGGAAAACCTCTCCAAAGAGGAAACAGATATGCTGTTCCGCAAATATCGAATAGCCAAAGTCTATTTCCATATTGACTATGATGCAGACCATGTTCCTGAAAGTGAAGTATTACAGACTTCCTCGCGTGACGGCTACGTCTTCACGTGGGTAGGCAAGCCTCTGTTGCGTGAGAAAGTACTGATACGCAGTTGTCCTATAGAGCCTGGTGCTATCTATAGCGAGCATAATGTAGAGCGTGCTTACTCACATCTTAACGAGTTATCGCCTGTCAAGTATGTGGATATCAGTTTCCAACCCGTATCTGCAGATGAGTTGGATTGTCACATTGTTCTCTCGCGTGGTAAACTCAATACTATATCTGCCGAGATTGAAGGTACATACTCTGCCGGGGATTGGGGCATTGCTGCCGGTGCAGGCTATACCAACCGCAACCTTTTCCGAGGAGCGGAGGAGTTTACTCTTGACGGGCGCTGTAGTTATGAGTGGAGGCAGAACGGCGGACGTGCTATCGAGGCTAAGGCTGCAATGGGACTTACTTTTCCCAATGCACCTGCTATCAACCTCAGTTTCAATTACCAGAACCGTCCCGATGAGTTTACACGCTATATCTTCAATGCAGGGCTCACCTACAAACTGCGCAGGCGTTCTACGCGTCCACAGCACCAGTTTCAACTCCTTGACATCAGTTATGTCTATCTCCCATGGATAAGTGATGAGTTCCGCAACCAGTTCTTGCAGTCCACCAACATACTGAAATACTCGTATGAGAATCACTTCATTGTAGGGTGGGGGTATGCAGGTTCGTACACTTCTTATCGGGAGGCGCAACCATTGAGGTCGTACTTTAATCTCCATTATAGTGTGGAAACAGCGGGTAATCTGATGCTGGGTTTAGCAAAAGTGTGCCGTTTTCCGCAAGACTCTACAGGCTACACATTGTTCAATATTCCTTTCTCCCAGTATGCCAAAGGTGACATCTACTTTACCTACCACCAAATCTTCAACAAAGCCAACCGATTGGTATGGCATGCTGATGCCGGTGTTGCGGTGCCCTATGGCAATTCGCAGACTGTTCCTTTTGAGAAGCGGTATTTTGCCGGTGGTGCCAATTCTGTAAGAGGGTGGATAGCCCGTAGTCTCGGACCCGGAGGGTACAGGAGTAATGGTTCAAGGATTGACTATAACAACCAATCAGGAGATATTCGTCTTAACCTTAACCTTGAGTATCGTGTGCATGTCTGGTCATTTATCAACCTGGCTGCTTTTGTTGACGCTGGCAATATATGGACAATACATGAGTATGATGCTCAGCCTTATGGTGCTTTTGCCTGGCGTGAAGGGAATAAGATAAAGTCCGAATTCTATAAGCAGATAGCATTGGCGTATGGTGTAGGCATACGTCTTGATTTTTCATTCTTTGTCTTCCGTGTGGATTTTGGTGTCAAACTGTATGACCCAGGTCGGCTTTATGGTGACGTAGCCGGCACACAATGGCGTACTGTGCGCAATGGTCTCGGTTGGAAAGATGATATGAGTTTCCACTTTGCTATCGGGTATCCTTTCTAACCTTAATTCTTAATTTTTATACTTTAGTTCTTAATAGCCTTTGCTTTGCACCCCTTAAATGCGTTTTTCCCTACCACCGTGGAGGGAGATACCTGAGGTATTGGCAGGCTTTCACAATCTCTGAATGCGTATGCACCTATCTGCTTCAAGCCCATAGGTAAAGCAACGCTACGCAGGTTGTGACATTCCGCAAAGGCGTTGCTCCCGATACTCTCCAAGGTCTCTGGCAACCGAACCTCGTATAACTGACGGCAACCCATGAATGCCTCGTCGCCAATATTTTGCAAACGCCCACTGAAACGCACCTGACGAAGACTGATACATCCTGCAAAAACGCCTTTGTCAATCGTCTTGAGTGAAGGAGGCAATACCATCTCCTCCAACATCTTACACCCCGTAAATGCTCCCTCTTCAATTACGTGAATGTTATCCACCATATAAATGCTCTGCAACTGTTGGCAATTCTCAAAGGCATATTTCCCAATACGAAACGTGGAAAGCGGTATATTGATTCGCTCCAATGCCACACACCCATTAAATGCCTCATCCCCAATGGCGTAAAGCCCCTCCGGCAGTACCACTTTGCGCAGGCGATTGCACCCTGAGAATGTGCCTTTCTTTACCTCAGTGACATGCTCTGGAATACTAATGCTCTCAAATTGGGCACAGCCTGCAAAGGCTTCTTCTCCCAGATACTCCAATCCTTCCGGCAGTACCATGTCGTCCAACGATGCACAACCTACAAAGGCTCCGTTGTCTATTTTAGTGAGTCCCGCAGGCAAAGTCAGTTTTTGAATACTCCTACATATACCGAAACAACCTTGAGGAATAACGGTCAGTTTCTCCGAAAGCACTTGTCCGCTTAGGTGTTCACACCCATAGAATGCACCCATGCCCATACTCTCCAAGTCAGAAGGTAAAGCAGCCTCTTTGAGCAGCGTACAGCCATAAAAAGCAAAGTTCCCCACATGCTTCACGGAACTCGGAATAATAACTTGCGTCAGGTTCTCACACTTGTAGAAAGCGGCTGCAGGAATATCGGTGATACTTGCAGGGATGGTTACCGTCCGAACCGTCTTGTTCTCCGCAAAGGCGCGCGCCGCTATCAAACGAGTAGGTGTTTTGGCATTGAAAGTGAACTTGGCGGGAGCCCCTTCGTTTACAGAAATCAAGCAGCCATCTATGTATAATGCGCCCTTTTTCCACTTCTGCTCATTGTTCCATATTCCCGAACCGGTGAATGCATCTTCTCCTATCTCTGTGACAGTCTGCGGGATGACTACGCGCACCAAATTCTTGCAATCGCGGAAAGTCTCGTGGTCTATCCGTTTGACACTCGCGGGAAACTCTACACGTGTTACTATTTTATTGCTCTTGAAAGCGCCTGCTGCCACTACCCGTGTCCCTTCGGGAATGATAAACTTCGCCTTAATGGTCTTATCCGTTGCTATCAGACAACTATCAATATACAATACTCCGTCCGACCAATTGGCACGGTTGAGCATTATCCCTGTCCCATCGAAGGCAGAACGGTATATACGCTCAATACTTGGTGGCAAGACAATGGCTGTCAGTGATTTACAACCCTTGAAAGCATTGTTCCCAATGCTGACCACCCGATAGGTATATTGCCCAACAGGAATCTGTGCAGGTATATACAATTCTCCGCTCGCCTTCGGGTTCAGCGTTACTTCCGCCGTGCGGCTGTCAGGGTCTATGGTATAGTTAATGTCTTGATACTTAGCATTGTCTGCGCATATATACACACTAATGCCCAAGCCAATAATAAGGCTAATCCACTGTTTCATCTTGGTACTTGATTACAAATAAACTTACTACCTCCCGCAAAGGTACGCTTTTTCTTCCAAATATGCAAATTGTGGCTTAGCCGGAGGCGGGACAAGTGCATCAAATCGTGTGCTGCATTTGCCCATATCGCAGAAAAGCCGTACCTTTGTGCCACTAATAGGACAAGAGATATGATTGAAGATAACAAAGTAGTGACCCTCCAATACGACTTGTATGTGGACGGTGAGAACGGTCAGGAAGAACTCATGGAGCAGGCTACGGCGGAACGTCCGCTCATCTATTGCCATGGGCAGGGTATGATGTTGCCCGCGTTTGAGGAGAACATGGCTGGTCTGAACGTGGGCGACAGTTTCGATTTCCGCATAGCATGCCAAGACGCTTACGGCGAATACGACAGCGATGGTGTGCTGACATTGGACAAGAAACTGTTCTACAACGGCGACGGGGAGTTCGATTCCGAGCGCGTATATGAGGGCAACGTGGTGCCGATGAATACGGTGGACGGGCAGATAGTGAACGCACAAATCGTGGAAGTGAACAAAGACAATGTGGTGATTGACCTCAATCATCCGCTGGCGGGTGAGAACCTGCACTTTGTAGGCAAGGTGATGGATATGCGCGATGTCACGGAAGGGGAACTGAAGGCTATGCACCACCGCGGCGGTTGCTGCGGCGGAGGCTGCAAGAGCAACTGCAACGACTGCGGAAGCGGTTGCGGAGGCTGCAAGTAATTATCCCTCTCTATGACGACGCGAGCCGCGTCATCCCCCATAATATCGTCCGCAAAAGCGATATATTTCTAAAAAATGCAAGAAAAAGAGGTTGCCTAAGATTGTTAGACAGCCTTTTTTTATGTGTGCGAGTCCTTGGTGAAAAGACGGGGAAGGGGAATGAAAAATTAAGAATGAAGAATTAAAAATTGTATGTATTGTTGTCGTAAGGTGTATTTATCGTTTCGATATTGACGGCTTAATCTCATACTAATCACATACTAATAACATACTAATAGCATAGTCTTAACCCGATATTGATACGAGAAGATAACGGTGAAAACATTAGAAATAATAATATAGTACAGATGTTGCATGGACGCAATACGGATATTACACAGGTGCTGCACGGGGATTGGGCAGGGAGTGCGCAGGTGGCGATAGACTACCCCAATCACGGAAACGCGTACCCCATTTACGTATTTATATACAGGTGTGTTGTGCAGGCGGGAGTTTTGCACTAATTTTGCAAGCGAAAACAAAAAGAAAACCTATACGACAATGAAGAAAATTTTACTGAGTATCGCCGTGCTGCTGTGTGCGGCAACGGGTATGCAAGCCAAGACGATTGTAGTTTACTACAGTTACACCAACCATGTACACACCATCGCGACCGACCTGCTGACGCAGATTGACGCCGATGTAGTGCGTATCGAACCTGCCGAGGAGCAGGATTATGCGGCAAACGACTATGCTATCGGCAGCGCGATGATTAGTGCTATCCGTAGCAACCCCGATGATGCGGCTTCGTATCCTGCTATCAAGCCCGTGACGGTAGATTGGGCACAATACAACGACGTGATTGTGGCAGCACCGCTCTGGTGGAGCAATATGGCGGCGATTATGCAGACCTTCCTGTTCGAGGACGGCGGGCAGATGGCGGGCAAGCGGATAGGACTGATAGTGTCGAGCGCAAGCACTGGTATCGGCGGTGTGGAAAACGATGCGAAACGGCTGATTCCCGATGGTGTACACTTGCAGCCAAGCCTTTGGATCACCTCGTCTCAGACATCCAAATGTCATGAACTGATTGCGGCGTGGTTGCCCAAAGTGGGACTGAATACCACAACCGGTTTGGCAGTAGCCGAGACGCAACCAAGCGTATCGGTACAAGGGAATATGCTGTATATATCAGGGGATTATGACAGGGTGGAGGTGTATGACTTGTGCGGAAACCGCACTATGTCGGCGACCGAGCGGACGATTGATTTGTCTGCTTATGCGAGCGGCATATATGTGGTGCGTATCCAGAGCGTCAACCATGTATATACGCATAAAATCACCCGCCGATAATTGGGGCACAAGTATGAATAGACTAAGCGTTGTATTACCCTGTTTGTTGGCAAGTGCGATAGCGGCACAGGCTGCGGAAGCACCTGTCTCTGAGCCGAATATATCTGACTCTATCCCCGAGGTGGTGGTAACGGGTGTGCGCAGTCAGACCGATGTGCGCCATCTCTCGCAGACGGTCTCTGTCATCAACCGTACTGATATAGCGCAGACATTGCAACCCTCGCTGCTGCCGATCCTTACCGAACAGGTCCCCGGACTCTTTGCCACCGCCCGCGGCGTAATGGGCTATGGTGTGTCGGGTGGTGCTTCGGGCGCAATCTCCATGCGCGGACTGAGCGGCAGCACAGGGCAGATGATGGTGCTTATCGACGGGCATCCGCAATATATGGGGCTTATGGGGCACCCGATAGCCGACTCCTACCAGTCGCTGATGGCGGAGCGTGTGGAGGTGCTGCGCGGCCCCGCATCGGTGCTCTACGGCTCCAATGCGATGGGCGGTGTCATCAATATAGTTACCCGCCAACCGCAAGAGGGTGTGCAGACCGACATTCATGCGGGCTACGGGGCGTACAACACCGTGGAAACGGAAGCCACCAACCGTATTTACAAGAAAGGTGTAACCTCGGTGGTCAGTGCTTCCTACAACCGCACAGACGGGCACCGTGAGAATATGCAGTTTGAGCAATACGGCGGCTATGCCAAACTCGGTTACGACATTTCGCAGCAGTGGAATATCCATGCCGATGTGAATGTGACGCATTTCAATGCATCGCAGCCGGGTACCGTCTCGCAACCGTTGGAGGATGCCGACCAGCACATCACCCGCGGTATGACCTCGCTTTCGGTGAGCAACACCTACCGCCGCACATCGGGCAGTATCAGCGGTTTTTATAATTTCGGGCACCATTACATCAACGACGGTTATGCCGCAGGGGCTGCGCCCAAAGCGTACCGTTTTGACTCGCACGACTATATGGCGGGCATGTCTGCCTACCAGAGTGTGCAGATGTTCCGCGGCAACCGCCTGACCGTCGGTTTGGATTATTTCGCTTTCGGCGGTCGTGCCCGCAATGTCTTTGTCGAGGGTGAGCGCAATGGGCAAGCCGACACGCTCATCAACCGCACCGTGCATGAGGTGGCGGGGTATCTTGATTTTCGTCAGCATATCACCTCGTGGGTAACGCTCAATGCAGGTGTACGCATTGATTATCATACGCTTACAGGTCTTGCGTGGGTGCCGCAGGCAGGCGTGGCGGTGCATCTGCCGTATGCTATCGAACTCAAACTCTCTGCCAACAAGGGCTATCGCAACCCGACCCTCAAAGAGATGTATCTCTTCCCGCCGCAGAACCCCGACTTGCGCCCCGAGAGCCTGTGGAGTTACGAACTCTCGTTCTCCGAGCGGTTGCTAGACGGGCGGCTGACCTATGCCCTCAATGCTTTCTATATCGACGGCAAGAATATCATTCTCACGCAGCCCAATCCCAACGGTGCGGGTATGCTCAATCAGAACTCCGGCAAGATAGACAATGCGGGTGCGGAGGCGCAGGTGGCATGGCGTATCAACGGGGCGTGGTCGGTGGATGCCAACTACAGTTACCTTTATATGAAAGTGCCTGTTATTGCCGCACCCGAGCATAAACTCTATGTCGGTGCGCTCTACCGCGATAGTCGTTGGTCGGTCTCCACGGGCGTGCAGTATATCAACGGACTCTATACATCCGTTTCGCCCGTGCAGAAGCAGAATTTCGTGCTGTGGAACCTCCGCGGACAAGTGCAGGTATGCAAATATGTGAGCCTTTGGGTGCGCGGCGAGAACCTGCTTGCCCAACGCTACGAAATCAATGCGGGTTACCCGATGCCCCTTGCCACTGCCGTCGGCGGAGTGGATATTCACTTTTGAGAGCAACCTAACAATATCGGGGAAACTAAATGTTGATACCAAAGGGGAACACTTATGCCGAATGATGCATGGAATGCCCATATTGCATGCAGAGGGTATGGGGATAAAAAAGCGGCTGCCTGTGGTGCACAGGCAGTCGCGAGGGATGGGGGAGGGTAGGCGTTGCG
>SAMEA104315424__coassemble_1502_pt1 | contig 10321 bp, 7 predicted proteins | sample SAMEA104315424__metabat2_low_PE_013 | metagenome-assembled genome bin SAMEA104315424 (sample SAMEA104315424) | gut metagenome | biome: Monkey gut; feature: monkey-associated habitat; material: faeces | place: China | collected 2013 | reverse complement strand
GAGGAGTTCGAGGCTCTGCGTCTTGAGACGGAAGCCGCTAAGAAACAGCCGGTTGCTTTCATGCTCACCATCGGCAACCTTGCTATGCGTATCGCGCGTGCACAATTCTCGTGCAACTTCCTCGCGTGCGCAGGCTACAAGGTAATCGACAACAACGGTTTCACCACTGTGGCTGACGGTATCAAGGCAGCCCGCAAGGCAAAAGCAGACATCATCGTTCTCTGCTCCAGCGATGACGAGTATGCAACCTACGCTCCCGAGGCTTGGAAGAAACTGCAAGGTGCCAAGGAACTCTTTATCGTGGCAGGTGCACCTGCTTGCATGGAGGACCTCCAGAAACTCGGCATTGAGAACTTCATCAACGTCCGCAGCAACGTCCTCGAAACCCTCAAGAAATTTAATGCACAACTCCTTAATAAATAAGTAGCGAAATGAAACCTAATTTCAAAGATATTGATATCAACAAAGTGGCTACTTCACACGTAGAAGGAGCCGTTGAAGCCGATTGGAAGACGCCCGAACTCATTGACGTCAAGCCAATCTACACAAAAGAGGACCTTGAAGGCATGGAGCATCTCAACTATGCTTCGGGTATTCCTCCATTCTTGCGTGGCCCCTATAGTGCCATGTATCCTTTGCGTCCTTGGACTATCCGCCAGTACGCCGGTTTCTCCACCGCGCAGGAATCCAACGCTTTCTATCGCCGCAACCTTGCCTCAGGTCAGAAGGGTCTGTCTGTGGCTTTCGACCTTCCTACGCACCGCGGCTACAACGCTGATAACATGCGTGTTGTGGGCGATGTGGGTAAGGCTGGTGTAAGTATCTGCTCGCTTGAGGATATGAAAGTCCTTTTTGCAGGTATTCCTTTGAACAAGATGTCCGTCTCCATGACCATGAACGGTGCCGTGCTACCTATCCTCGCGTTCTACATCAATGCAGGTCTTGAGCAGGGTGCCAAACTCGAAGAGATGGCAGGTACTATCCAGAACGATATTCTCAAAGAGTTCATGGTGCGTAACACCTATATCTATCCGCCTAAGTTCTCCATGAAGATTATCGCCGACATCTTCGAGTACACCTCGCAGAACATGCCTAAGTTCAACTCTATCTCCATCTCCGGCTACCATATGCAGGAGGCAGGTGCTACTGCTGATATTGAGTTGGCTTACACGCTTGCCGACGGTATGGAGTATCTCCGCGCAGGTGTCAATGCTGGTATGTCAGTCGATACTTTCGCACCGCGTCTGTCTTTCTTCTGGGCTATTGGCATGAATCACTTCATGGAGATTGCCAAGATGCGTGCAGGTCGTATGTTGTGGGCTAAGATTGTCAAGTCTTTCGGCGCCAAGAACCCGAAATCCATGGCTCTCCGTACCCACTGCCAGACTTCCGGTTGGTCGCTCACGGAGCAGGATCCTTTCAACAACGTAGGTCGTACTTGTATTGAGGCGATGGGTGCTGCGTTGGGTCACACCCAGTCTCTGCACACCAATGCGCTTGACGAGGCTATTGCTCTGCCTACCGACTTCTCCGCACGTATTGCCCGTAACACCCAGATTTACATACAGGAAGAGACCAAGGTCTGCAAGCAAATCGACCCGTGGGCAGGTTCCTACTATGTAGAGAGCCTCACCAAGGAGATTATGGACAAGGCTTGGGAGCATATACAGGAAATCGAGAAACTCGGTGGTATGGCTGCCGCTATCGAGACCGGTGTGCCTAAGATGCGTATCGAAGAGGCTGCTGCCCGTACGCAGGCACGTATCGACTCGGGCACGCAGAAGATTATCGGCGTGAACGAGTATCGTCTCGACCACGAGGATCCTATTGATATTCTGGAGATTGACAACACCGCAGTACGCGAGGAGCAGGTAGCCCGGCTCAAAGAACTGCGTGCTAACCGTGACGAGAAAGCCGTACAAGAGGCACTCGCAGAAATCACCAAGTCTGTTCAGACATGGGCTGACGGCGGCAAGGGTGAGAACCTTCTCGCACTCGCTGTCAAGGCGGCAGGTCTCCGTGCTTCGTTGGGCGAAATCTCCGATGCATGCGAGAAAGTCGTTGGACGTTATAAAGCAACTATTAGAACTATTTCAGGCGTGTACGCAGCAGGAACCAAGAACGACAGTGATTTTGAGCGTGCTCAACAACTCACTGCAGCCTTCGCCAAGAAAGAAGGCCGTCAACCTCGTATTATGATTGCCAAGATGGGTCAGGACGGTCACGACCGTGGTGCCAAAGTGGTGGCTACGGGTTATGCTGACTGCGGATTCGACGTGGATATGGGACCGTTGTTCCAGACTCCGGCCGAGGCTGCCAAGCAGGCGGTTGAGAACGATGTTCACGTTCTCGGCGTTTCCTCTTTGGCTGCTGGTCACAAGACCCTTGTGCCGCAGGTTATCGAGGAGTTGAAGAAACTCGGTCGCCCCGACATTATGGTTATCGCCGGTGGTGTTATCCCTGCACAGGACTACGACTTCCTTTATAAGGCAGGTGTGGCTGCTATCTTCGGCCCCGGTTCATCGGTAGCCAAATCCGCTTGCACCATTATGGAACTCCTGATGGCAGAGTAACCCTCTCCATTGAGAATCAGTCACAAAGGCTGTCTGACAATACGTTAGACAGCCTTTGTCATATCTTATGCTACATAGGTATGATATTTAAGACTGCCATATTGGCAGCATGCACCGGTTTTGGCACAGAGTTTGCACACTCTCTTGCGGAATTGGCGCGAGTCGGTTCCGCAAACAAACAGATAAAACAAATTAAGCATGAATACTATGAACAAGATTCAACCGTTAGCAGACCGCGTGCTCATCAAGCCCGTGGCTGCAGAAGAGAAGACCGTCGGCGGCATCATCATCCCCGACAGCGCGAAAGAGAAACCGTTGCGCGGTGAGGTTATCGCCGTTGGCAAAGGCACCAAAGATGAAGAGATGGTGCTCAAGGCAGGCGACCAAGTACTCTATGGCAAGTATGCCGGCACCGAATTGGAGTTCGACGGCGAGAAATTCCTCATTATGAAGCAGGGCGACGTACTCGCAGTACTCTGCTAATTTTCAAATTTACAAACCTTCAAATTGATTCAGATTATGGCAAAGGATATAACCTACAATATCGAGGCGCGCGACGCGCTCAAGAAAGGTGTTGACCAGTTGGCTAACGCAGTAAAGGTAACGCTCGGTCCCAAAGGGCGCAACGTTATCATCGACAAGAAATACGGTGCTCCGCAAATCACCAAAGACGGCGTTACCGTTGCCAAGGAGATAGAGTTGCCCAATGCAGCCGAGAACCTTGGTGCCCAGTTGGTTAAAGAGGTCGCTTCCAAGACCGGCGACCAGGCAGGCGACGGCACCACGACGGCTACGGTACTGACCCAGGCCATCGTGAGCGTGGGCTTGAAGAACGTCACCGCAGGGGCTAACCCGATGGACCTCAAGCGTGGTATGGACAAAGCCGTAAGCGCGATTGTGGCTAACATTAAGGAGCAGAGTGAAGTGGTAGGCAACGACTTTGACAAGATTGAGCAAGTGGCTACCATCTCTGCCAACAACGACCCGACCATCGGTAAATTGATTGCCGATGCCATGCGCAAAGTCAGCAAGGACGGCGTTATCACCATCGGTGAGGCAAAGGGCATGGACACGACCATAGACGTGGTACAAGGTATGCAGTTCGACCGCGGATACATCTCTCCGTATTTCGTCACCAACACAGAGACCATGGAGGTCGAGATGGACAAGCCGTACATCCTGATTCACGACAAGAAAATCTCGAACCTCAAAGAGTTGCTGCCCGTATTGGAACCCGCAGTACAGAGCGGTCGTCCGTTGCTGATTATCGCGGAAGATGTTGACAGCGAGGCACTTACTACGCTGGTAGTAAACCGTCTGCGCGCACAACTCAAGATATGCGCTGTCAAGGCTCCGGGCTTTGGTGACCGCCGCAAAGAGATGTTGGAGGACATTGCTATCCTCACCGGCGGCACGGTTATCAGTGAGGAGAAGGGTATCAAACTGGAGAATGCAACCATCGATATGCTGGGTACCGCAGAGAGTGTGAATGTCAGCAAAGAGAATACCACTATCGTCAATGGTGCCGGCGACAAGGAGGCTATTGCCGCACGTGTAGCACAAATCAAGGCACAGATTGAGGCCACCAAATCCACCTACGACAAGGAGAAACTGCAAGAGCGTCTTGCCAAATTGGCAGGCGGCGTAGCCCAACTGAATGTGGGTGCGGCTTCCGAGGTCGAGATGAAGGAGAAGAAAGACCGCGTGGACGACGCTCTCAGCGCAACACGTGCTGCCATCGAAGAGGGTATCGTCCCCGGCGGCGGTGTGGCATACATCCGTGCACAGCAGGTATTGGACGGTCTGAAGGGCGAAAACGAAGACGAGCAGACGGGTATTGAAATCATCCGTCGTGCTATCGAGGAGCCTCTCCGTCAGATTGTTGCCAACGCAGGCAAAGAAGGTGCTGTGGTTGTGGACAAGGTTCGCTCAGGCAAGGGTGACTTCGGTTACAACGCCCGCAAGGATGTTTACGAGAACCTGAAGGCTGCCGGCGTGGTTGACCCTGCCAAGGTAACACGTGTGGCATTGGAGAACGCTGCCAGCATCGCAGGCATGTTCCTCACCACCGAATGTGTCATAACCGACATCAAGGAGGATACTCCCGCTCCTGCTATGCCTAACCCCGGCATGGGCGGAATGATGTAACAATGCGCAATGCACAATGCGCAATGCACAATGCGTAATGCACAATGCGTAATGTGCAATGTGGGCTGTCAAAAGAGCCACTCAATGTAAGTTGGGTGGTTCTTTTTTGCATCCATGCCCGAGAGACGACGCGGCTCGCGTCGTCATAGATACATATGGGGCATTGTTATGCACCTTCCCCCTCCTTTTTTTCGCAGAGGCACCTTTGCCTCTGCCGAGGGAGCCGAGGCTCCCTCCACCACCCTCACGGGCAGTATTCATACGTCAAAGAACACGGGCTGCTTACGTCTGCAGCCTACCGGATTCGACACCTCGAATCACACTGCAAAGGTACAACATCCCGTGAGGTCATTGAGCGTTTCCGGTACTTATTGTCACTTTCTGTCGCGATTTGGCGTTATTTGTCACTTTCCGTCACTTTCTGTCACTTATTGTTACTTTTCTTCTGTAACAGACTATATATCACAACATTTCACATAATGTACAATGAAAGATACCCTTAGAGTTATCATATCTTTCTTTTTGATGGCTTTGTTCTATACGTTTTCGTTATATCGAACTCACGTTGTATTACTGTTTTGATGCGGTTGCCCTGCAGTTTTTTCGGGAGTGTTGCGTAATCCGTAGATTTTGTGTAACTTTGCAGACGGGAAAAGAATATATCTATAACCAACAAAATATGAAATCTAATACAGGAAACAATTATCAGTACGTGACCCCCGCCGAGGCGGTGAAGCACGTGAAAAGCGGCGACACCATTGTCGTCCAAGGTTCCACTTCCATCCCTATGGTACTCCTGCGCGCACTCACCGAGCGTGCCCCCGAACTGCGTGACGTGAAGGTCATATCGGGCTTTGGCGTCAGTCCCGAGGACGCACCCTATGCCAAGCGCGAACTCATGGATTCCTTCCGCGCACAATGTATCTTTGTTCCCAACAACCTGCGCAAAGCCATGCGCGAAGGGGTAGCAGACACCATCCCTGCTTTCTTGGGGGAAGTCCCATTCCTCTTCCGTAGCGGACAAGTGCCTGTAGATGTCACTTTCCTCAACGTGAGCGAACCTGACGAGAACGGCTATTGCAGTTACGGTATCTCTGCCGACATTGCTTTCTCGGGTGCAGAGTGCTCCAAGACCATCATTGCGCAGGTAAATAAATACATGCCTCGTACTTTTGGCGACCCCGTCATTCACGTGAGCAAACTCACAGCCATGTGCCGTGGCGATGAACCGTTAGTGGAAGTACCGACACCCGTACCCAGCGAGGCAGAGACCCGTATCGGTAACTTTATCGCAGAACAAATCCCCGATGGAGCCACGCTTCAGATAGGCGTAGGCGGTATTCCGAATGCCGTCATCAATGCTCTTCGCGACCACAAGCACCTTGGTCTGCATACCGAGGCCATCACCGATGGTGTCCTGCCGTTGATAGAGAAAGGTATTATCGACAACTCCCTGAAAAAGATACTCCCCGGCAAGTCGGTGGGCAGTCTGGTATTGGGCTCGCGTCACCTCTACGACTATATGGACGGCAACGAGAACTTCGTTATCCGCGACGTGGCATGGACCAACGACCCGCAAATCATACGCCAAAACCCGCGTGCTATGGCAATCAACTCTGCCATTGAGGTGGACCTGACAGGTCAAATCTGTGCCGACTCCATAGGTGATACCATCATCTCCGGCGTAGGCGGACAGCATGACTTCATGTATGGCGCAGCCCTGTCCGAAGGAGGCAAGTGCTTCATCGCCCTGCCGAGTATGACCAACAAGGGCAAGTCGAAGATTGTAGCCCATCTTGCTCCCGGTGCCGGCGTAGTGACCACTCGTTTCCAAGCGCAGTATATCGCTACCGAACACGGTATTGTCTATCTGCGCAACAAGCCGTTGGCAGAACGTGCCAAAGCCCTTATCAGCATCGCCGACCCGTCGCAACGCGAGGAACTGGAGCGTGCTGCGGTAGAGCGTTTCGGTATAGGCTTCTTGAGACTGAAATGAGTAGGGTAGGAAGAGGCTGTCCTCTCGCTATCCTCTCGTTAATCACATACTAATCACATACTAATCACATACTAATTTCATACTGTTAACCCGAAAATGACACAATGAAACCGGGGTGAAATGCGGACACAATGAGGGGGATGTACGGATGTGGTTGAAGGGGGATGCGGATGTGATTAGAGGTGCATCCTGATGCATAAAAAAGAAACTGCCCAACAAGTCGTTGGGCAGTTTTCATTTGGCGCGAGGTCGTCAGCGTAATTATCCGAGACGCTCGAGTTCTACGGTGAAGTGGCGCATGAGCGGAGCCTCTTTGGTGATTTTGAGTCCGCGGGTGATGGTCTCGCGACGGTCGTAAACGTTCTTCAATGCAGCAGCGATGACGTCCATGTGGTTGTCGGTGTAAACGCGGCGCGGGATGCAGAGACGTACGAAATCCAATCCGCCGAAGCGGTTCTCGCGTGTGACAGGGTCGCGGTCAGCCAGGATGTAGCCAATCTCGCAAGCGCGGATACCTGCCTCGAGGTAGAGTTCGCAGGTCAGCGTTTGTGCGGGGAACTCCTCCTTCGGCACGTGGGTGAGGACGCGGTCGGCATCCACGAAGATGGCGTGACCACCGGCAGGACGCTGGTAAGGAATGCCGTATTCGTCGAGTTTCTTAGCCAGATATTGCACCTGGTGGATGCGGGTCTCAAGCATATCGAACTCGGTGTTCTCGTCCAGACCCACAGCCAGAGCCGCCATGTCGCGACCGTTCATACCGCCGTAGGTGAGGAAGCCCTCGAAAGGAATGCAGTATTGCTTGCAACCCTCGTACCAATCCTCTTTGTTGGTAGCGATGAAGCCTCCCATGTTGACGAGACCGTCTTTTTTGGCAGACATGGTCATGCAATCGACATACGAGAACATCTCGAGTGCAATCTCTTTGATGGTCTTGTCGGCATAGCCCGGTTCGCGGGTCTTGATGAAATATGCGTTCTCGGCAAAGCGTGCGGAGTCCATATTGACGGGCACTCCGTAGCGGTGGCAGAGTTCAGCGGTCTCGCGGATATTCTGCATGGAAACGGGTTGACCGCCAACGGTGTTGTTGGTGACAGTGAGTACCATGAAAGGCACGTTGCCCGGGTTCTCTTTGAGCACTTTCTCCAGTTTCTCGAGGCTGACATTGCCTTTGAAAGGAGCCTCAAGTTGGGTATTCTTCGCCTCGTCCACAGTGACATCGATGGCAAAAGCCTTGCGCGACTCGATGTGACCCTTGGTGGTGTCGAAGTGTGCGTTGCCGGGGATAATTTGTCCTGGTTTAACGAGATAGGAGAAGAGTACGTTCTCGGCAGCACGGCCTTGGTGGGTAGGGATGACGTACTTGAAGCCCGTGAGGCGGGTGACGGTGTCTTTGAACTCGAAGAACGAGCGGCTGCCCGAGTAACTCTCGTCGCCCATCATAAGGGCTGCCCACTGGCGGTCGGACATGGAGCCCGTACCGGAGTCGGTGTTGAGGTCGATGTAAACCTGCTCGCTGCGGAGCATGAAGATGTTGTTTTTAGCCTCTTTGAGCCATTGTTCGCGCTCTGCGCGTGTGGATTTGCGGATGGGTTCAACCATCTTGATTTTCCACGATTCAGCAAATGGTAGTTCCATAATACTAGTTTGTTTTAGGGTTAATTATATTGATTTCCAATTAGTTGCCTTGTTTTGTCTGCGTCTTGCCGATGCGGTACGTCCACCAAACCCACAGGAGGAACAGCATCAGGTAGAACAGATACTTGAATATATACGTGTGCAGCAATTCAAACCATTCGGGGTGGTGCTCCATTGCCATAGCGATAACTGCTATGCGGAATATATTGAACACGTATATGCACCCCCACCCAAGAGGGATAAACCACACTTTTCTCTTCCACTGCCCGCGCGCTGCCAGCATGATTATCAGCCAGATAAACGACTGCTTCAGCCCTGTGCAACTCCACACAATCGTTGTGCCTGTGCCCGAAGTGAACGTGATAGTGTTGCCCCGTAGTGCCACGGTGTCACGAAACACATCCACTATCCAGTACACCACCCGCGCTATATGCGCTTCCAGCCACGTGAAAGGGGCTGTGATGTCCAATCCGAACCATGTCACTTGCTCGCCGCCTTCGTCGCCCGCCACCGTGAACTTCCAGAAATAGTTGGCAGCCAGCAACGCCGCCACAAAGATGAGTATATCTATATAAGGTGATATGTCAAATCTTCGTTTTGGCATACGGCAGCGCGTCTATCGGGCAGAAATCGTGGTCGAGGTACTTGAAATAGCCTGCTTGGCACACCATCGCCGCGTTGTCAGTGGTGAAGGAGAACGGCGGGATGAAGACCTCCCAATGGTAGCGCTTGCCGTAGTCGATGAACGCCTGCCGCAGCCCGCTGTTGGCACTCACGCCGCCTGCCACCGCCACTTGGCGCACACCCAAATCCAGTGCGGCACGCTTGAGTTTGTTCATCAGAATATCAATCACCGTGGCTTGCAGCGATGCACACAAATCTGCTTTGTGCTGCTCGATGAAGTCGGGGTTGTCTTTGAGTTGGTCGCGCAGGAAATAGAGGAACGAGGTCTTGAGCCCCGAGAACGAGTAGTCGTACCCCTGAATATGCGGCTTGGAGAACCGGTACGCCTGCGGGTTACCCTCTTTTGCCAACTTGTCTATCCACGGACCGCCCGGGTAGGGCAGCCCCATCACCTTGGCGCACTTGTCGAACGCCTCGCCCGCCGCATCATCGATGGTCTGCCCGATGATTTCCATTTGATTATAGGCTTTCACGAGGACAATCTGGCTGTTTCCGCCGCTGACGAGCAGGCAAAGGAAAGGGAACTTCGGGTGCCGAATCTCAATGTTCGCCATACTCGGTGTAGCGGCTTTGAGTGCCTCCGACGGCTCCACGAAGTGCGCCAGCACGTGCCCTTGCAGGTGGTTGACCTCCACCAGCGGGATACCCAACGACAATGCCAAGCCTTTGGCAAAGCCCGTTCCCACCAGCAGACTGCCCAGCAATCCGGGACCTCGGGTGAAAGCAATCGCACTCAACTCCTTATTATCCACGCCCGCGCGACGCAGTGCTGCGTCCACCACAGGCACGATATTCAGTTGGTGCGCGCGGCTCGCCAGTTCGGGAACCACGCCCCCGAACTCCTCATGCACGCGCTGCGATGCTGTCACGTTGCTCAGCAGTACGCCGTCGCGAATGACTGCCGCCGAGGTGTCGTCACAACTGGACTCTATTGCCAAGATAACTACACTTTCCATTGCGGCTGCAAAATTACGGAAAATATTTGGTCAATCCAATTTTTTTTTGTAATTTTGCGGGATAATTTAATTGCACGTGGTATGTACATGTACTTTTTTCTCGTACGCTTAGCCGCCCTCCTCGGGCACAAGAAAGCCAAGAAGTTGGTGGCGGGTCAGAAGCGTGCGTTGGACGAACTGAAGACGCTGGGCGGCAGCCCTGTGGTATGGTTTCATGCCGCATCGGTAGGTGAGTTCGAGCAGGCGCGCCCTGTCATCGAGCGTCTCCGTCAGGAGCAGCCCGACCGCTGCATACTGCTCACGTTTTTCTCGCCGTCGGGCTACGA
>SAMEA104315424__coassemble_1483_pt1 | contig 10436 bp, 4 predicted proteins | sample SAMEA104315424__metabat2_low_PE_013 | metagenome-assembled genome bin SAMEA104315424 (sample SAMEA104315424) | gut metagenome | biome: Monkey gut; feature: monkey-associated habitat; material: faeces | place: China | collected 2013 | reverse complement strand
CCGACTACCTGTTGCAAATCATAAAAAATGCTAATTTTTGATGCGGTTGCCCTGATTATTTGTGGATATAAAAAATAAGCACTACCTTTGCCGCATGAATGGAGACTGCAATTAAAATGGTATCAAACAACATAATTAATCATATTGTTAATCATATTGTTCAATTTTCAAATCAAAAATCTATGAAGAAGAAATTTTGTTTATTAGCCGCATTGGCAGCAGTCGTACTGGTCGGCTGTAAAAAAGAGCAATCCGAACTGGATTTTGGTAACATCAAGGATGTGGCTACTGTCACAGGACGGGTTACCTATTCTTTGGGGCAGGACACGCTCTCCAACGACTATGTGGCAGAGGTCATCAAACCCGCTACGGGGCGCAAAGTGTACATCGATGTCCCCAAGACGGCGTATCAGGCTGGTGCACAGGGGAATAAAATCTTCGAAGGTGTTGTGGACAGCACAGGATATTTCTCCATCGAAGTCCCTGTAAAGTCCGATGGCATCGCAGGTGCTACCCTTCGCTACGAGGAGTTCACTGCCGAGCGTGCCACCTACCTCAAGATGGAGGATGGCAAACCTGTCTTCGAGGTACGTATGTGCAAGTTCGAGACACCTGCAGCCATCGCCGCTCTGCCTACGCTTATGCCGGGCGCTAATAAAATAGGCGAGGAGAAAGACTTGCGCTATGAATACACCATTGTTGACATGAAGGACTACGGCGAGAAGGCTATCTTCTCGGGTACTCTGATGTTGCCCTACGAGGTTAGTTTCCGCACCGGTGCTTATAAGAAAGCGGCTAATTGCAAGGTAGAAATTACCATCCAAGACGGTGAGGACATCGCCGAGGTAGGTCCTGCTTCCGCTCAAAAATTCACCTATGGTACAACGACCAATACAAATGGTGAATTCTCTGTAAATCTGCCGATTAAGAACCTTCGCCAAGGTTTCCAAATTGTAGATGCAGTGGTTGTTCCCACGGCAGAGGCTGCATTTACTCACTATGTGGACATTACGGGCAAGAGTGTGAAAGTATCCGGCGCATACAGACTGCGCGAACCGGTGATTGGCAATGTTCTGAATGTTGCTCCGGTGGTAACAGAGGTGATTGAAGGTATCGAATGTTCTATTGGCGAAGTGCCTTTGGTATTTGAGCCGGGTTATGTAAACGGTATCGTGGCAGGTACGGAGCCTCCCGCATGGACCAAGAACCTCGCAGGTTGGGTATTCGGAGAATCTGCGTTCAAAGACCTGCACGGCAAGGCTACCTTGACCGGCTCTGTAGCACTTGCAAAAGAGACGGCTTTTGGTGTGGGTGCATACGAAAAGAGCATGCAGACGGTTATCATCGAAGGTTCTGTCGCTCCTTATGACAAAGAATTTGAGGTACTTACCAATGCAGACGGTACATTTGCATTTGATATCCCCGTAGAGCAAGACGGCACCGATCCTAATGGTTCGTTTACAGTAACGTTGGTACAACCTACCACTATTGCGTTTACTCACTACAAGGATCTTACCAATACGATTGTAATAAAAGAGGGTATGTATAATGAGGCATTCCAACTGAGAAGTGCTGACGCTGATAAGAAACAGTTGGGCGATTTCTACTACATTTTCGCTCCGACAACCGCACCTTCCACCTACGTTGATAACCTCGCAGGTTGGTTCAAGGCATACGACAACGACCAGATTTACACCGACACCAAGACTATCACCGCCAAGGTTTTCATCGCTAAGGAAAAAACTTTTGCTGTGGGCGAGTACGTTGGCGCAGCAGGTCATCGTGTGGAAGTTACAGTAAACTACGGAGCACCTATCCTTGGCGGTTCTTCAAGCACGTTTGATCTTGTGGCTCCTGTGGCAGCAGACGGTACGTTTACAGTAACTATCCCCGTCAAGAGCAACACTTCGGAATATACCGCCGACAACTTCAAACTGATTGACGACAAAGTAGAGGACTTCAAGCACTATGCAAAGGGTGGTAAGGTTCGTAACCTCACGGGTAACTATTCTGAGAAGTACAAATTCGAAGACAAAAAAGAGGGTGAGTGGAACAATAAATACACGTTCTACTATACGTTTGCTCCGTCAGCACCGGTAACTTCTTACCATGCAGACCTTGCCGGCTGGTACAAGAAAGACGGTTTCGAGGCTATGTTGTCCGCATCGGGTAAGGCATATATCGGCGTGGAGAAATCCTTTGGTATGGGTAAATTCGAACCCGCAACGGATGAGGTTATCACCGTTACCGTAGCAGAATTAGGTGGCGCACAACTCCAAGTGCCTGTAGCATCAGACGGTACGTTCACGGTGTCTATCCCAGCTAAGTTCGCTACCGATGAGTACACTCTTTCAGCAAGCACCGGCGCAGCAGCAGAAATAGATGATTTTATCCACTACAGAGCCGAAGGCAAGAAAATGGCATTGACTGGTAAGTATCAACCCGAACCTGCAGTGAAAGCAATGGATGCTAAGTGGAACGATATGGGTACCTACTACTTCAAATTCAACAACACAGGTACTTCTGTGGCTCCCACCTATACAAAAGACCTCGCCGGTTGGCTCGTAGTTCCTGCTACTTTCACCAACACGGATGCAGAGGCTACCGGTACTATCAAGATAGCAGCCGAGAGCGGATTCTGGAAAGGAACATTTGATGCGTATGCCAACAAACGTGTAGAGGTTAGTTACACTTTGAACGGCAAAGCTATTACACAAGTTGTACTGACGGACCAAGATGGTAATTTCACCTGTACGGCATATCGTGAGTTTAGCGATGACAAACCCAATGTAGCAGTTAAGCCGTTGGATATCAATGACATCAAAGACTTCAAGCACTACTACCACGTTACATCGCCAGCGGTTATGAATGTAGAAGGTGACTATGTTTTTGATGTTGTTGACAAGGCTCCTGCCGCAGCATGGAACGTAACCGGAACACACTACTACAAATTCACGCCGAATAGTGCTCCTGAGGATTGGACAAACAACTTAGTAGGTTGGTACGTTGTTCCGCAGAAGAAAGGTACTGCTAACTTTGCACTCTATGCACAGAAAGCATATCTGACCACAGCGGCAACCAACCACGAAGCTAAATGGACCAATGCAGGTGCTGTGAAAGCGAAAGTAACGGTAAACGGTGAGACTTTCGACATGGCAGTATCGGGACGTAACCTTAACTTCTCAATGCCGACAGCAACCGAGATAGAGGTGGGTACAACCAGTATGAATGTAACGATACAATTGGAGAATGAGACCACCAACAACACGCAGTTTACCTACTACGAAGATCCCTCGAAGGCTAACTCCACTATTATCTATGGTAACTATGTGAGCGCAAACAATGTTACCAGCGAACTGATTACCGCAGAATCCGGCAACAAGTTTGAACTTAAGAAGTCGGCTAAGTTCAAGTTCGTGCCTAATAGCACACCTACCGGTTGGAGTTCGTATTCTTGGGATGTTAACGAGGAAATCTAATCATTCCCCGAATTATCAGTAATACTCTTAAAGCCAATAAATTATGAAGTATAACAAGATATTCACAATGGCTCTGTCGCTCTTGGTAGCGACAGCAGCCTTTGCGGAGAGGGCAAACAGACCTACGCCCGAAGAGCGTGGCAACGCCGACTATTCGTCGTGGCTACCTGCGCAGGGCAACTTCTCTGTTGCTTTCTCGCTGGATCCTATTGCCACATTTGTGGGCAATATGTTTGCCGACGGACAAGGACGTGTCAATACTTTGACCAATTTGGCAGGCTCTCCGTTGCTCTATGAGAACAGGCTCGGCCGCCCGATGGCTTCCATTATGGGAACCTATATGATTACCGACCAACTCGGAGTAAAAGCAAATATCGGTTTCGGGTATATCACCCGAAAGACTAACTACTATGTGATTGATGATGCGGCTCATTTTGATGACCCATGGAGTACAAAACAGGTGATAGACTCGCGCAAGTACGAAAATATCACAGGTAGTATCGCCTTGGGCGTGGAGTACCGCGTAGGAAAAAGATTGCCCGTACAAGGTGTATTCGGCGGCGGTGTAAACTATCTGTTTGGCAACGTCAGCAATACCTACACATACGGAAATGCCATTACGGAACTCAACCAACAGCCAACTTCCGGCATACCAGGATTTGCATGGGTATCGGCTCCGACATTCAACACCAACAAATTTATGAGTGCACGTGTGCTGTCGGAAACGAGTGCTGTTAATCTTGTTCACATGATTGGTCTGTATGGCAGTGTAGGTGTAGAATGGTTTGTGGCTCCCAAGATTGCGTTGGGTGCAAATGTAAACCTTGCTCTTTACTACGAGGTAGTTCCTTCGCGTGCGACAGAGTATGAAGGTTGGAACTCAATCACTGAGGCTGCTGAAAAATATACCGAGTTGGTAGATCCTGCCAGCCATGGTTTCCACTTCGGCACAGACAACATCGGTGCAAACTTGTACATCAATTTCTATTTCTAACGCAAAGAGAGTTCGATATAACGAAAACTGATAGAACAAAACCTGCAAAACCAAACAAAACTTTGTCTTGCGGCGCACAACCCGCACCGCGCTTGCAACATTCAAGACAACAGGTACTATCAGGGCTTTTTTGAACGGACGGCTACGCCGTATTAACTGCAAATTAGTCGTAAAGAGTATATCGAACCAACATTAAAAAAAGGCTGTCTTCGGACAGCCTTTTTTGTTCGCTGCGCTCACGTTGGTGGCTGCGCGTTTATGACTACGTGTTAATTGCTTCGCGTAGGCTACTTCGTGTTGGGGACGTTGTGTGGGAACATTGTGTTATAGGACGACGCGAGCCGCATCGTCTCCCAAAAGCGTCATCCATTTTGCAGTTTCGCAAAGACGACGCGAGCCGCGTCGTCCCCCAGACACTATATCGTCCCTCAGACGACCTCCTGCTATCCTTCCGTTCTATACTATAAATTTTCACAATTGGACACCTAAGGTGTATTATACGGTTCTCTTATCCACTCGCTATCCTCTCGCTATCCTCTCGTAGAAAGTATGCATTTACAAGTATTTACAATAGGGAGATTCCCCACCCTACCTTGTCCTCCCTATGACGACTCGATAGATACATTTCATTTCTTCCACGAGACTCATAAGAACCCCGCCCGCATCGTCCCCTATGTGAGCATAGAAAAATGAAGAGAGGCTACCTTTTCGAGGTAACCTCTCACTGCATATTGCACGTTAGTGCGACGGACTATTTCCAGAAATTGAGATGGTAGGACAACTTGATGCCCGCATCGAAATAGCCGAGTTTGCTGAACGCACTGCCTGCCATAGGCAGAACCTCAACCGTTGCCAACGGAGCGGCATTGGACGGAGGTGTGATGCGAATGGCATCTTGGGACGCAGCAGACGGGCTATACATGCTATACACGCCATAGTTGGCATACACGCCAAAGCCTACGGAGCGTCCCGATTGGAGCGACAATTCATAGCCCAGTTCCAAGCCAAGCAGCAAGTTAAGGCGGAATTGATTGTCAGTAGTTCCACGCCGGCTGCACTGTGCATCGGTTACGACACCCGTTACAGGTTTGTTGACAACAGAGACGTCCTCACGCGGGAAGTATGCCTCAATGGTCGGGTCTGTGACGGTCTGCGTGAACGGCGTATAAACCGGCAACATCAGGCGCGGTCCCACATTGAGGTAGAAGCCGTTGTCCATCAGGAAAGCGAACATAAGCGGCACTTCCAATTGCAGTTGCCGGTCGGTTTCGCGAAGAGAAGCCGTGACGGTATAGTCGATATCGCCTCCGTCGGTCTCTGCCGTAAAGGCATTGTTGAGCGACATAGAAGCCGTATTCTGCATATAGCCAAGACTCAAGCCTGTGAGGATACCATAGTTGCACTTGCCCTTGGCAGGCACCCAATAGTGGGAATACTGCAGGTCGAGCAACGCATCAAAGCCCCAGTGGTTGGTGATATTCGTGCCCTTCGGCAGCGTGGAAGCCACGCCGCCACGCAGTGCCATAGTGAAACGGTTGAACTGCTGAACCTGCGGAATCTTGTACTCCATGCCTATGGTCTTATCGGAAGACACAGGGACATTCCCCACCTCACCTGAGGTTTTCTTCTCCTGAGCCGGTGCAGCCACGGTGTCGGCAGGAAGAGGTTGGTCTTCGGGTTGCTCCACCACGGGTTGCTCTGCAGGGACAGTGTCAGCAGGTGCAGGTTGTACCGCGGGTTCTCCGACAGTGGCAGTAGTGTCCACAGCGGCAGGTTCATCCTCTACCCAAACGGGATAACGCGGGTGGACAGGTTGTACCACCGCGGGATATACCCACGAGTTGATACCGCCAATCAGCACACCATTCGGGCGGGTGCGACCGCCGACCTGACGGATGACATGGGGCACCTTGTATACCCACTTGGAGATACGCTCGCCTGTGAGGTAATAGAGACTATCTTTGCAGATATAGACAGAGTCGCCCACGCGCAGGTCGCTGATAGTGGCCACGCGCACTTTGCGCCCCTCTGCGGCAGTGTTCTCTGCATGGACCGTGGTGGCGGACAACAGGGATACGATAGTGAGAATCGTAAGCAACAGGGTTTGTTTCATTATCTTTTTCATCGTCGTATCTCCTATCATTTAACAATGTATTGCAATGTAACCTTCTCATCGTCGGTCTGCACATCTACCATGTAGTAACCTGCAGTGCCGGCAGCGCGCAAGAAGAACTCGACCGCCTCTTGCGAGGTGTAGGTCTCAAGCAGTTCTCCATTGACGCTATAGACGCGAATCTCGGTGGTGCACTCGGGGTTAAGGTTGAGCACACGTATCTGCTCGGCAGGACGAGCCACGTTGGGAGCCAATTGCGGAGCCGCTTTGGAGGCACTGCATATCAGTTCCACGGTGCGCAGTTCGCCGCTGCACTCGGTAGCGGTGGTAGGCTCGTGGGTGATACGTGCATAGAAAGAGCCTGCGAGTTGTGCGCCTACGGTGTAGTAGAAGCCCTCGCCCACCTGTTCGTCGTCACGAGTGCTACCATCGGCGTAGTTGTCGATAGTGCCCACTACGCGATACCAGCGCACATCGGCAGGCTGCAAGGTCCAGTCGAAAGTGGTCTCTATCTCGCGTTTGTCAATCATGAGCAGGTAGTCGCTGTACTTGCTGACAGCAGGTACATTGTCCATAGATGCGGTGTTCTCGGGAGCGGGAGTCTCGACCTTTGCCGTAAGAGGCGCAGAGGTCTCCACGCCGCAATCGGTGATAACGGTGAGACGGATAGTGAGTTGCTCTACCCCACCCCTGATAGCGGTGGTTATGTTGAGCGGCTGCCATGTGCCGTTGGTCTGCACCTCCCATGCGATGATGTGGTTAGGCGCATAGTGAGACTCGGCAGCGATATGAGCCTCGACCTTGGAGACAGCCTCGTCTACATAGATTGCCTGTCCGCATATAGCCTGCACGTCGTCCGTAGAGATAGCGGGCAGAGTGGTAACATACGGCGCAATGCTGTAGTCGTAGAGCGAGTCGGTAGGCACACCGTCCACATTTACGCGCACAGAGTCCGTCCACGAGACAGCCTCCGTGATGATGTGCGAGGTAAGGCGTCCGCGATACTCGGTGCCAGGGCATACGAAGCCCGTAACAGACACCTCTGCGCGAGCCAAGCACGTGCGGGTGCTCAGTGTCAGTTCGGTGATGCTCATACAGCCATCGGCAGCATACGTGGTATCGCGGTAGGTGCCTGCGGTGCTCAGCAATGTGCCGTGGAGGTCGTAGGTGTCGCCCTCGCAGATTGTCTCGGAGATATAGTCCACCTCGGCAGAGGTAACGACCAGCGTGAGGTTGGTCGTACTATCGCAGCCTGTTACCAGAGATGCTGTGGTGTAGGTATAGGAGCCGCTCTCCGTCAGTTCGGTGGTGCCCAACAGATACTTTCTGCCCTCGCAGATAGTAACAATGGTGTCGATAGTCATGGGCTCGTTCACTACCAAGGTGAGAGTTACCACGCTATCACAGCCTGCTGCATTGGTCAGGGTGTGGGTGGTAGTACCTGCCTGTGTCAAGGTTTGACCATACCATATATAAGGCAGGTCGGCGACGCAGATAGCAGCAGTAGTGTCGCCTGCGGTAGGTTCGTTTACTACCAAGGTCAGTGTTACCACACTATCACAACCTGCCGCATTGGTAATGACACGAGTGAGAGTGCCCGCCTCATTCAAGGTCTGACCATACCACTCGTAGGGTAGTTCGTCTCTACATATAGTAGCAGTAGTGTCACCTGTAGTAGGTTTATTAACAATCAAACGCAAGGTATAATAGACACTATCACAACCCGTAGCATAGTACGCCGTATCGTAGTGTGTGCCTGCTTCGGATACCATATAATGGTCTAACCAGTCATAAGGCAGTGCGCTCTCACAGATAGACACATCCTCCACAGGTGCCATAGTAGGCTCTTGCACAGTCAAGACAAGAGTATAACGCAAACTATCACAACCCAAGATACTACGAACAGTATCATAATGAGTACCTTCATTCTCTACTTGGTAGTGATTCTCCCATGTATAAGGCAACCCACTTGCACAAATTGTTACATTCTCTACTGCTACATCGGTTGGCTCTTGTACACGCAAGACAAGAGTATAACGCAAACTATCACAACCCAAGATACTACGAACAGTATCATAATGAGTACCTTCATTCTCTACTTGGTAGTGATTCTCCCATGTATAGGGCAACCCACTTGCACAAATTGTTACATTCTCTACTGCTACATCAGTAGGCTCCTGTACTGTCAAGTGTAAAGTTACTACACTATCACAACCCACTACATTCGTCAACGTATCTTTGATGTCACCCGCTACCGTCAGCGTCTTACCATGCCATGTGTAAGGCATATCGGAAGCACAGATTGTAGCAACGGTGTCACCCGTAGAAGGCAGATTTACCGTCAGGCGAAGAGTACCAATACTATCGCAGCCTGTAACGAGACTATTTATAGTATCCCTGTAGTCACCTGCGGTATGGTAGTACTTGCCAAAGAACAATAATGAGTCGCCGGCACAGATAGTATCCCGGATAGTTGTGTCCTGAACAGTATGGATGGTGAGTTGGAGCGTAACGATACTATCCAACACAGACACCATAGAACTAAGGGTGTCGCTATACGTGCCCGACTCGGTGAGTGTGCGGCAGCCAAAGAGGTAGGAACCACCGCAGACAGCATCGGTGATTGTGTCACGCAGCGGTTCGCAAGACTGTTCGTGCACATTGAGCGTAATAACAGAGTCGCAACCAGTTACTGTGCTTGACAGGGTTTGCGTATATGTTCCTACAACATAGTCGTGTCCCCACATACGAACCGATGTGCCCTCGCAAACCGTAGTGTCTATGTTCGTGCGGCGTACGGGGTTTATGGTCAAGTGTAATGATACAGCCGTGTCGCGGACAGCCCCCACAAGGGTGTCATGGTACAGACCTGCGGCGGTATAATCTTTGCCGTTGCGGTTCCAAGTATAGGTAGTCCCTTCACAGATGGTGTCAAGCACCTCCGGTTCCACTACAGGGGCAGCCTTGTATGTACGCAGAGTGAGCACGGAGGTGGAGTCGCCCCCGCCCAGCCAAGGCGAAAGGATGTCCGTATAGTCAGAACTGCCCAACACGGTAGGCGTGATACGTTGGCAACCAAACAGATACGTACCACCAAGGGCTATACTATCCGTCCAATATACCGTGGTGTCGCGCGGAACGAAAGGTCGGTACACACGCAGGCTGAGCGTGACAAGAGAGTCGCAGCCTGAGGTGTTGGTCAGCGCATCGGTATAGGTTGCAGTCCCCACAGCGGTAGCAGGGATACGCTGGCAGCCAAACAGGTAGGTGCCACCGAGTGCTATGCTATCCTCCACAGTCGTAGCGGGAGAGGGAGAGCCAATGGTAAGGCGGAGCGTACCCGTAGTGCCATCGCCCATATCCACATCCTGATAGACACCCGACGAGGCATACTTCGTGCAGCCCAACAAGTACGTGGTCGGGCTACAGAAATGCTCGGTGATGTCCGCCTTTGCCGAAAGCGGCAAGAGCAAGAGCGACACGAGGATTGATGTCAGTAATTTATGGTTCATTATACTATTTACAATTTTCGTATTTACAATGTACGATGCTGTACGATATGGCGGCTTTGCCGCAATTGCTATCCGTCAGGCAGCAAGAACACCCCGCCTGACGGATAAACATTACTTTACCACTTTCTTGCCATTGATGATATAAACACCGGCTGGCAATGCATTCGCTTGGTCTGCATCGCCCAAGTACTGACCCGTAATCGAGTAAATACCTTGCTGGGTCGGATTGGTTTCAGTCGTGGTCGTAGTGGACATATCCTCTACACCCGTCGTAACCTCCGAACGGCTCACGATACGGAAACGCTTGCTCGTCGTGTTAGGCTCTGCCGTGAAGGTAT
>SAMEA104315424__coassemble_1475_pt1 | contig 10499 bp, 10 predicted proteins | sample SAMEA104315424__metabat2_low_PE_013 | metagenome-assembled genome bin SAMEA104315424 (sample SAMEA104315424) | gut metagenome | biome: Monkey gut; feature: monkey-associated habitat; material: faeces | place: China | collected 2013 | reverse complement strand
ACTGAGACGATAGGCGATGAGGTCTTTGATGGAGATGAGGCTAAGTCCGTATTGCTCAGCGACTTTCTCCAACTGCGGCAAGCGCGCCATGGTGCCGTCCTCATTCATTATCTCGATGAGTGCGGCGGCGGGTTGCAGACCTGCCAAACGTGCCAAATCGACAGCGGCTTCGGTATGCCCCGCCCGCTGCAACACTCCGCGCTCGCGGGCGTAGAGGGGATTGATGTGTCCTGGACGACCAAACGTGGTGGGTGTGGACTTCGGGTCTGCCAATGCGCGGATAGTAGCCGCGCGGTCTGCCGTACTGACGCCCGTGGTGCAACCCTCCAACTTGTCCACCGTGACGGTAAACGGCGTGCCGAGCATCGAGGTGTTGTTCGCCACCTGATGGGGGAGGTCCAGTTCGGCACAGCGCTTCTCGGTGAGCGGCGCGCAGAGCACACCACGCCCGTGCTGGAGCATGAAGTTCACCTTTTCGGGGGTTATTTTCTCTGCTGCGATGATGAAGTCGCCTTCGTTTTCACGGTCTTCGTCGTCCACGACAATAACGAATTTGCCTTCGCGGATATCGCGAATCGCTTGTTCAATTGTATCCATATCTGTTTGGTATTTAGTTTCAGTTTGTCCCATATCTTGAGCCATGCTTCGGGGTTGAACAGACCGGAGTCGGTTGCGGCTTTGTAGGTGAGGAAGATGCCGATGGGCAACAGCACAAACGAACTGAGCCACATGCCTGCCCAGCACGGCCAGAGGGCTTCGCGCGCCATCTTGTAGCCCGTATTGTCGATGATGTAGTAGATGATGAACATCACCACCGAGATAACCACCGGCGCACCCAACCCGCCTTTGCGGGTGATGGCGCCGAGCGGAGCACCTATAAAGAAGAAGATGAGGCAGGCAAATGCCAGCGTGAACTTGCGGTGCAGTTCTATCTCATGTTTGCGCATATAGCGCTGATAATCATCCAGCATCAAGGCGTTGTAGTCAATCTGGTCACGTTGCGCCTTGGCTTTCTCCAGTGCCGTGGAGAGGGCGCGGCAACGCTCGTCGATGGTGAAATGGGCATAGAGCGAATCCACATCGTACACACGCTCCGCTGTCTGTGCAACGGGTACGGCATCAATCTGCCTGTTGGACTTGCGTTCACGCCCGAAATAGCGCGTCTCGACCATACTCTTGCTCTGTTCCTGACTGCGGCTGTGTGCCAGAACTTGCACAGAATCAATGGAATGTACCAACTGCCGCACATCCTTGGAGACATGCTGGTCTGCGAGAATATCCTCGTTGTAGCGGTTAAACTCTGTGTCGAAATCAATAAGCAGTTGCTTCTGTGCAAAGGCTTCTCGGCGATACGGCACACTCTGTTCCGACCGCGTGGCGCGTTGCTGCTGACGGTCGAGGTTCTCAAAAGACTCGCCACTATACAGACGCAACAGCAGATACTTCTTGTCGTCGGTGAAGAATATCTTGCCCGAGTCAGCAACCATCACGGTGGCATTTTGGAACCCGTCCGAATAGTCATAAATCATCAGGTCATAGAGCATTCCGGTACGCGGCTCCTTGTGCCGGACATAGATATTGTAGCCGTCAATGCCATCGTAGAACTCGCCCTGCGGGATGTCTAATTCGGGCGACTTCTGCCTGAGCGAGAAGATGAGCGTCCAAAGTTTGACCTGCGTGACCGGCAGGATGTTGTTGGAGAAATAGAACGCTCCCACACAGACAAATGCAATGCAAACCGTCAGCGGACGCATGATTCGGAAGAGGCTGATACCCGCCGCTTTCATGGCTGTGAGTTCGAACTTCTCCCCCAAGTTCCCGAACGAAATCAGCGATGCCAGCAAGATTGCGAGCGGCAATGCCAACGGCACCACCGACGCCACGGCATAGACAAAGAACTCGGCTAACACGCTGACTTCCACTCCTCTGCCAACCAAATCATTGACGTGCATCCACACAAACTGCATCAGCAGAATGAAGATGCAAATCATAAACGTCGCCAAGAACAGCCCAAGGAAGTTCTTGATAAGGTACAGGTCTATTTTCTTGATAATCCGCACGCGCTCCGAGGCTCACCCTTTTAGGTTGTCCGACACGAAATTCAGCGGCAGCAGGTCCGATGCGCTATGGAATATATGGCACTCGCGCTCGCCGTACAGTATCACCTCCATCGGCTGCCCGAAGCGGTGTTCCGTCTCCAGCATCACCTGCCGGCAAGCGCCGCACGGGCTGGCGGTATCTTGTGTGAAGTGTCCCTCGGTGAAGCACGCAATGGCCAATGCCACAACGGGTGTCTTGGGGTGGTTGGCATTGGCGGCAAACAGCGTCGTACGCTCCGCGCACAGCCCGCTCGGGTATGCGGCATTCTCTTGATTGGTACCTGTAACTATCTGTCCGTCAGCCAGTAATGCCGCCGCCCCTACATGAAAATGCGAGTACGGAGCATATGCATCTTGTGTCTTCTGCTTGGCAATCTCCACTAATTGGCGTTGCTGCTCGTTGAGTTCATTCTCCTGACATACGGTCAGTTTGGTCTGCAATGTAACCTCTCTCATGGTCGTTTCTTTTTGTGGGTTTGCGCCCATTTAGCCCGCAAAGGTACGAAAAATCCGCGAATAATGCAATATGCACCTGCATAATGCACAATAAATGCGCCCCTGATGTCCCTCGCCGTTGTGCGTGTGCGGAAAAAAGCGTACCTTTGTAGCCGCTGTTGATTGACCGCACGTGTTTCGCAAAGAACTCACATACTATTTCTCCACCCCCATCGCGTACATCGTGATTGGGCTTTACTTGTTGGCTGTCAGTCTGTTTCTGTGGGTCATCCCGGGGCAATGGAACGTCATCGAGTCGGGCTATGCACAGGTGGACGGGCTCTTTCAACTCTCCCCGTGGCTGCTGATGTTGCTCTGTCCGGCCCTCACCATGAGGCTGTTTTCCGAAGAGCGTCGCAGCGGCACATGGCTGCTTCTGCGCGCCCAGCCCATACCTTTGTGGCGCATTGTCACGGGCAAATACATGGCTGCATGGCTGCTGACCGTCATTGCACTCCTGCCCGCCGTGGTGCATTATTTCATAGTCTTCTGCATGGCAGAGCCTGTCGGCAACATCGATGGCGGACAGTTCATCGGCTCCATGCTCGGACTGGTGCTCCTTAGCGCCGCATTCACGGGCGTCGGACTGCTGGCGAGCACCCTGACGCAAAGCCAACTGTTGGCGTTCATCATCGGGGCGGTCGCCGATTTCGCCCTCTTTTGGGTCACGCTCCAAAGCCACTATCGCAGCATCTCGCGCGGCGTGGTGGACCTTCGCGACGTGCTCTTCTTCCTTTCCGTGGCGGTGGCTGCGGTCTTGCTCAGTATCTTTATCATCGACCGCGTCACCAAGAAATAACCCCTATGACTCGAATCGGACTACTCAGCGACACGCACGGACTCTTGGACCCACGCATCTTCGAGCACTTCCGCGACGTGGACGAGATATGGCATGCGGGCGACATCGGCAGCACCGAGGTGCTCCAAGCCCTGCGCGAGTTCCGTCCCACACGCGCCGTCTATGGCAACATGGACTCGGGCGACGTGCGCTATTCCCTCAGCGAGTTCTATCGTTTCCGCGTGGAGAACGTCAATGTCTTCATGACGCACATCGGCGGCTACCCGGGCAAGTACAACCCGTGGCTGCTCCCCATGTTCCGCAAGAGCCAGACGGACCCCGACCCCAATCGGCATATCCGTCTTTTCGTCTGCGGGCACAGCCATATATTAAAGGTGCAATACGACCGCCAATGGGGGTTCCTCACCATGAACCCGGGCGCAGCGGGCAAGCAAGGGTGGCAAACTGTGCAGACTCTCTTACGTTTTGTCATTGATAACGAGGACATTCGCGATTTGGAAGTCATCGAATTGGAAAAGAGGTAACGCCAACTCCCTTACGTTTTGTTATCGATAGTGGATATATTCATTATTTATAGGTTGCACAACAGAAAACAAGGCGTACTTACCCCTTGCCGTGCATAGAAAAGTGTCACAAAACATGCTGCACAACACATTCTTGCAAAAAGACAGCAAAAAACGTGTTACACAACATAAAAATTGCTATTGTGGGGGTGCTGAAAAAGCAGTAATTTTGCAGCCGTAAAAGAAAGTAATCGACACAATCTTTTTTGTACCTTAAAAATCAAACAGACTAATACCGTGGAAAGATAGCCGTCGCGAGACGGCTATTTTCTTTATTGCCCAAGTTCTCTTCCCGCATAGCAACAGGTCTCTCGCCGCATAGCAACAGGTCTCTTTGCACATAACTTCTTGATTATTCCCTGCCAGTAAACCAAACCGCACTCCTCAACACACACCACTCTACCCCCGCTCACCTGCCTGTTCTATGCCTTCGTCATTGCAAAAAGCAGAACTGACTTGCAGATACCAAATAAATGTAGTAAATTTGCGGGTTGTTTAATAACCTTCCGAAAAAGTATAGAACATATATGGAACCAACAAAACGCAACATAGCCATCATAGCGGGCGGCGACAGTAGCGAACACGATGTATCACTCCGCAGTGCTGCAGGCATCTACTCGTGGATAAACAAAGACCTATACATTGCCACCATCGTAACCTTGCGGGGCTCCGAGTGGAAAGCAATGCTTATACCAAATGCAGCCAACGGAGACGATGCTCTGGGGACAACTCAGCCCGCATCGTCAATCACCATGTTTTCGGAGGGTGACGCGGCTCATATTGTCAACGAATGGAAGGATTGGGCAAATGTAGATAAGAACGATTTCTCCTACCTCCGCAACGGCGAAAAGATACGTTTCGACTTTGCCTACATCACCATCCACGGCACACCCGGCGAGAATGGGTTGCTGCAGGGCTACTTTGAGATGATGCATATCCCCTACTCGTGCTGCAACGTGTTAGCCGCCGCCCTGACCTTCAACAAGTACGCCTGCAACCATTACCTGCAGGATTTCGGCATACGCATATCCCCAAGCATTCTCTTGCGCAGGAGTATGCCGCGCCCTACAGACGAGGAGATTGTCGCAAAAGTAGGCTTACCCTGTTTCATCAAGAGCAACGTAGGCGGCTCCTCGTTTGGCGTTACCAAGGTCAAGACACTTGAGGAGGTGTCCCCCGCCATAGAGAAAGCGTACCAAGAGGGCAATGAAGTGATATGCGAGGCATATATGAAGGGCGTGGAAATCACCAGCGGAGCCTACAAGACACGCGACAAAGCCGTGGCGTTCCCCATTACCGAGGTGGTCACGAAGCACGAGTTCTTTGACTATGACGCCAAGTACAATGGGGCGGTGGATGAAATAACGCCTGCGCGTATCCCCGATGAAGTGCGCGATAAGGTGCAGGCACTGACCCTGCATATCTACGACATTCTGGGCTGCAACGGCATTATCCGTGTGGACTATATCCTGACAGAGGGCTGGAATATCAACCTCCTCGAAATCAACACCACCCCGGGTATGACCCCCACCTCGTTTATTCCCCAACAAGTGCGTGCCGCAGGCATGGAAATGACCGATGTACTCACAGACATCATCGAAAACACAATGCGCAATCGTAAATAAAGCCGCAGGCAAATCGTACATAAATCGTACATCGTAAATTCGTAAATTGTAAATAATATATATCATGTTAGATATAGAACAGGAGATATCCAACCTCGATTGGAACCGTGAGCCCCGCGGGCTTTACGAACCTATCGGATACACATTGGAGAGTGGTGGCAAACGCCTGCGCCCACAGTTGGCAATGCTTGCCTCGCAGATATTCGGCGGCAAAGACGAAGATGTGCTGCCCGCCGCCCTGGCATTGGAGGTTTTCCACAACTTCACCCTTCTCCATGACGATGTCATGGACCGTGCCGATGTACGCCGCGGACGCCCTACGGTGCATGTACGTTGGAACGACAACACCGCCATCCTCTCCGGGGACCAGATGCTCATCGAGGCATACAAGTTGCTATCGGGTGTCCCTGCTGGCAAGTTGCCCGAGGTGCTGCGCCTGTTCAACAAGATGGGCACGGAGATATGCGAAGGCCAACAATACGATGTGGACTTTGAGGCGAAAGCGGATACCACAATTGACGACTACCTGATGATGATTCGCCTCAAGACCTCCGTCCTGCTTGCTACCGCCTTGCAGATAGGAGCCTGCATCGCAGGGGCTGACAATGGGGCACAAGACGCTCTCTATCAGTATGGCATCAACCTCGGATTGGCATTCCAGATACAAGACGACATTCTCGATTGCTGGGGCGACCCCGCCACTTTCGGCAAGGCAATAGGCGGCGACATCATGTGCAACAAGAAAACCTACGTGCTCCTTACCGCAATGAAGATGGCAGACCCCGCCACCCTTTTGGAACTGGAGCATTGGTTGCAAGCCATCCATGCGCCGAAAGAAGACAAGATTCATGCGGTCACAGGGTTATACAACCGCCTTGGTGTACAAAAGGTATGCGAACAGGTGGTGGAGCAATACACCCGCCAAGCACTGGAGTGCCTCAACACTCTTCCTCAGAATGATAGCACCCAAGCCCTCCGCGCTTTAGCCGGTAAACTGACTAACAGAACAAAATAAATCATACATCGTAAATTCGTAAATCGTAAATAAAGATGCCTTACCGTCGATTACCGAAAACAGACAAAACCCGCCTGCGCGCCCTACAGCAAGCCGTAATGCGTGCCAGCGAAGCCGAATACAACGACCAGGCCATCAACTACAAGACCCTCTCCGAGGCACAGCGGTTCCTGATGCAGTTCGAGAATCAGGTGGCGCAATACCATGCCAATACGGACACAAAAGTGTCTGCCAACAAGCAGTATCGGCATAAGGTGCGCAATGCCCGTATGTACATCTCCCATTTCATACAAGTGTTGAATATGGCGGTGATACGTGGCGAAATCAAACGCGCTACCAAAGAACTCTACCACCTTGACCCTGACAACACATCCCTGCCCGACCTCGCTACCGAAGAGAGTCTGCTGGAATGGGGCAAGAACATCATCGAGGGCGAACAGAAACGCATTGCACAGGGCGGCTTCCCCATATACAACCCCGCTATCAACAAAGTGCAAGTGCACTACGATATATTCAAGGAGCAGTACACCACCCATACTATCCACAAGAAGACCCATGCCCGCGTGTTTGAGGACATCAACGAGATGCGCGTCGAAGCCGACCGCATACTGTTGGATATATGGAACCAGGTGGAAGCCTTCTACCAGGACGAACTACCCTATGCCCGTCTGTGCAAGTGCAAAGGATATGGAATGATATATTACTACCGTACGGGGGAAGCGCACCTCACTGCCGAGACGGACAATGCCATTGCCCACCAGAGGAATATGCAGACTACCTTACAATGGCCTGAGAAGGAACAATAACCCCCTGCAAGCGCATATCATTGCGCTCCGTAGGCACTTCGTCCACTATCTGGAAATCATACCCCACCCCAATGAGTTTGGAGTGTCTCTGCTTGCATAGGAATCGGTCATAGTACCCGCCCCCGCGCCCCAACCGGTTGCATTTCCTGTCGAATGCCACACCGGGAATCAGAATAAGGTCTATCTTACCCTTATAGGGCTCTGTCTGCGGCTCAGGGATATTAAACTTACCCCTTTTCATCAGCGCATTACCCCGATAGGGGCACGCATCTATAGTCTTACGGTGTGTTACGGGAAACAATAGCGTCTTCTCGTGCTTGTACTTCTTCACCAGCGGCAGGAGGTCTATCTCATTATGTATCGGGTAATAGATAAGCACCGTCTTCGCCTCTCGGAACCACTCCATCTGCTCCAGCCGCTCTATCACGCGCGATGATGCCTCCGTCTTCTGCTCATCAGTCAGCAATCGCCGCTTCTGCGTCAGCAGTTCGCGCATCTCCACCTTTGCCTTACGCGTACGATACGTAGGCAGCAAGCGCAGCAAATCCCTAATATTGGTCTCGAAAAGCATACGAAAGGTATATTCCCGTCAAAAACATTGCAAAAGTACTGCTTTATTTGCATATTTCCAAAAATGGCACTAACTTTGTACGGATTTTCTGATATGAAACGACTTCTATACATAATACCCCTGCTCTTGGCTCTGCTCACGGGCTGCAAAGAGAAGACTACGGAGACCACATCCCCATACGCCGAGATAACCGCCTTCACTTTTGCCAGCGACACCGCCAACCCGGGACTGAGCACCGCCACCTACAAAGTGGAGCAGCGCACCGACACGGGATATATATATAATAAGGACTCCCTGACTTTCGGCACACGGTTGGATAGCGTGGTACCGCGTTTCACGTACAAGGCAACCCCCGCATCCGTGACCTTCGTACTGCCCGACACCTCTTTCGTTGCAACAGGCACCGACACCTTGGATTTCAGCCGCGAACCTGTCTTCGTGCACGTCAAATCCTCAGACCTGACCAACGAGAAGTGGTACCAACTCGCATTCACCGTCCATCAGGTGGACCCCGACTTGTACGTATGGACACGTCTCACAGAGCGTATCTTCAGCCGCATGTGCGACATGCAGGTCTTCTGCATCGACGGGCAATTGGTGCTCTACACCAACGATGGCATATCCACTGAAATCTATACTTCTACCAACGGCAACACATGGGAGAAAAGCAGTGCCACAGGGTTGCCAACCAACTGCCGCGTGCGCAATATCTTGCCACTCGGCAACACCCTCTACTACGCCGACGGCGACCTGCTCTACACCTCCGCCGACCTCACCACATGGACTGCCTGCGACTACAGCGGCAGTACCTACGCCTTTGTCAATATGCTGGTGGCATTCGACAACAAGGCATGGTGTATCTTGCGCGACCGCACCTCCGGGCAACTGCTCTTGGGCTATACGCAAAACGACAGCATCCTGCCCTCGCAACCCGTCTATGGTCTGCAAGGCAACGTCCTTCCCTCCGACTTCCCCGTCAGCGACTTTGCTGCTCTCTCCTTTGCAGCCAGCAGCGAGCGTCCGCGTGCCATGATAGTGGGCGGACGGACCGACGACGGCACCCCGCTCAACACACGTTGGAACCTCGAATACGAAGCGTCCGAAGGCTACCGGATAAAGAACTTCAGCATCGAACAGCCTGATTTCCATTCTCTTACAGGCATATCATTGATACAATACGACAACCACCTTGTCATGTTCGGTGGCATTGACAACGACTCCCAATGGCGCACCTCCATGCTCTTCTCCGACGACGAAGGCATGCATTGGTACACTCCCGATACCGCCCACAACCGCCTGCCCGACGACTATGGTCAACGCCAGAAGCAGACAGCGGTAGTTGACGACCACAACCATATCTACCTCATTGGCGGACAGTCATTTACAGAGACCTACAGCGACGTATATCGCGGATATTTAACTTCCATAGATTGGCAATAGCATGAACACGATACAGGAGATTCGCAAACCCATACAGACCGAGTTTCGCCAATACGAACAAGCCTTTGCGGACACCCTACAAACCGACAACAAACTACTCTCCGAGGTATTAGACTATATCCACACCAAGCGCGGCAAGCAGTTGCGCCCTATTCTCGTGTTGTTGTCCGCCTCCCTCTGCCGCGGTATCACCCCAAAGACCCTGCAAACCGCTGTGGCTCTTGAACTTATGCACACCGCCTCTCTCATTCACGACGACGTGGTGGACGACTCACCCCTGCGCCGTGGCAACGAGGCGATACACACCCGCTGGACCAACAAGATTGCCGTACTCGTAGGCGACTATCTCCTTGCGAAAGTGATTGAACTGCTGGCAGATGTGCGCAACACCACCATTCTCGGCACCGTAGCCGACATGGGCAAATCCCTCGCCTCGGGCGAACTGCTCCAACTGCACACGGGGCAGTCCATGTGGATTAGCGAAGCGCAATACATGAAAGTCATCGAGCAGAAGACGGCCTGCCTGTTTGCCGCCTGCAGCACTGCAGGAGCCGCCAGTTCGGGTGCCACTCCCCGCCAGATAACCGCCCTGCGCCAATACGGACTCCAACTCGGGCTCTGCTTCCAACTCAAGGACGATGTCCTCGATTACTCCGACATCGAGGACCTTGGCAAACCCACCATGAACGACATCCGCGACGGCAAAGCCACCCTACCCCTCCTCATCTCGCTCGCACGTGCCACGCGCGAAGAGGCGGAACACATCCGCGACCTCGCGGAGGGCTTGGCCACACAGGCACCGCACATCAACACCCTCGAAGCGTCCGAAGAAATCAAGTCTTTCGTACTCCGCTACGACGGCGTCCGCTATGCCTACCAACAAATGCAGCAGCACCGCAAGCGCGCCATAGAGGCACTCTCGCTGTTCCCTGACAACAAATACAAAAAAGCCCTTGTGGATTTATTGGATTACGCGATTAACCGCGTCTTCTAACTGCTGACGCACTACCTCGTCCGACACGCCCTGCAGCACATCATCAAAGAACGCACACAGCAGCAGCCTGTATGCCGTCTCCCTGTCTATGC
>SAMEA104315424__coassemble_1470_pt1 | contig 10534 bp, 12 predicted proteins | sample SAMEA104315424__metabat2_low_PE_013 | metagenome-assembled genome bin SAMEA104315424 (sample SAMEA104315424) | gut metagenome | biome: Monkey gut; feature: monkey-associated habitat; material: faeces | place: China | collected 2013 | reverse complement strand
TGGTGAACGAAGTGGGCTACGAGAACGTGGTCGGACAGGACGACCTCACACGCTTCGACAAGAAGAAACGCCGCAACGGCAACAACCGCAACGGCAACCGACCCAACCGCCAAAACGACAACAACCGCCGCGACAACCGAAACAACCGGCAGAGACCAAGAAATCAGGAAATGAAAAATTAAGCAACAAGAACCATGCGTGCTTTACCCTTTCTTCTGCTCCTCTTGTTCGCCTCGTGCAGCCGTCCCGCGTATGTGGACCAGCACGACCTGCCCGTCACGGGCTGGCATCAGGACTCGGCGCTGACCTTCACGGTGCCCGTCACCGACTCGGCAGCCACCTATGACGTGCTGCTGCAGTTGCGAACCGACAACCGTTACCCCTACCAGAACCTCTGGCTCTTCGTCAGCGAGCAGCCCGACAGCACCCTTTTGGTCTGCGACACCATCGAGTGCATGCTCGCCGACGACCGCGGACGCTGGCTCGGCAAGGGCAACATCCACCACGACATCCTGCTGCTCTACGCCGCGCACCACCGCTTCCCCCGCACGGGCAACTATATCTACACCATCCGCCAGGGCATGCGCGAGGAACTCCTGCCCGGAGTGGAAAGCATAGCGGTGGAACTAATGGTGAATGAAGAATGAAAAATGAAGAATTGCAACTGTCGTCTGTCATCTGTCGGCACATGCCATTCTTAATTCTTCATTTTTAATTTTTAATTGATTTCCAATGGGAAAGAACAAACTCCGCAAATTCGCCGAGATGGAGACGTTCCCCAACGTCTTCCAGTTCACGTGCCGTACCTTGGGCGACAGTGCCCTGCAGACGACGCCCTCCTCCCCCCACCCCATGGCGGGGCATTGGCGCGATGCCTTCTTCCACAACGACCATCCCATCGTGCTCGAACTCGGGTGCGGACGGGGTGACTACACCGTCGGGCTTGCCGCCGCGCACCCCGAACGCAACTACATCGGCATCGACATCAAGGGCGCACGTATGTGGGCGGGTGCCAAGCAGGCGGTGCAGCAGGGCATGACCAACGTGGCGTTTCTGAGGACCAACATCGAGATAATCAACCTCTTCTTCGCGCCCTCCGAGGTGGACGAGATATGGATTACCTTCCCCGACCCGCAGATGAAGAAAGCCACCAAGCGCCTCACCTCCACCTTTTTCATGGCGCGCTACGCGCAACTCCTGCGCCCGGGCGGACGTATCCACCTCAAGACCGACAGCCCCTTCCTCTACACCTACACCCGCGCCATGCTCCAACTCAACCGCCTCCCCGTCCTCGCCGACACCGATGACCTGTACGGCAATGCACCGTGCACGCAACCGCTCACCGAAGCCACCATGCTCCAGACCCACTACGAACACCAGTGGCTCGACCGCGGCATGACCATCAAGTACCTCTGCTGGCAGTTGGACAATACTACCTCCGACCATTGCGCATTAGTGGAACCCGACATCGACATAGAACACGACACCTACCGCTCCTACGGGAGAAACTACGAAGCAAAATAATCGTCTTTTGCAAACTATACCTATTTTCTTTTCGCAGGCACCTCATTAGCAGGATGCCTGTTTTTTATCGTATGTTTCTCGATTCAAGAGTATGTAATTAGTATGTTATTAGTATGTGATTAGCGAGAGGATAACGAGAGGATAGCGGATGGATATACCGTTCTTTTCCCACGCGGACGTGTTGTCCGCATGAGGGTTTTACTTGTTTTGAGGGTTTTGTTTTTATCCCATTTCGGTGCGATTGTCAGTTTTTTCGCTCCACATATTGTTTTTTTCGCAAATTTTTACTATCTTTGCAGGCTGAACACAAATAGCGTTTGCCATGACCAACAAGGAAACATACATCGAGTTCTGCAAGTGGAACCGCGACCTGCCCGTCTTCCTCACCGACTGGTGGATGGACTCCGTCTGCGCGGGCAAGCAGTGGGACGTGCTGCTCAGCCTTGACGCCGACGGAAACATACGCGCCGCCATGCCTTACCTCTTGCGGCAGCGGTTCAGGCTCCGCTACATCGTCATGCCGCAGATGACGCAGATTGGCGGCATCTGGCTGCGGGAGGACGTGCGCACCGACGCCGGTCTCGTGCAGTCCGTCTGTGCCGACTTCGCCCGCCAACTCGATGCCCTGCGCCTGTCCTACTACTACCAGCACTCCCCCCTCGGCAGCCCCGCGCCCGCCGTCATGGGCACTCTGGGCTTCAAGGTGCGCGAGCGTGTCACCTACCGCATCGAGGACCTCACCGACCTCGACCGCGTCATCAACGCCTTCTCCAAGAACAAGAAACGCCAACTGCAGCGCGCCCTCTCGCTGCATGCCGACCTGACATTGAGTGCCGAGGACTTCTATCGTTTCCACGAACACTGCATGCGCGAGCAGGCAAAGCAAATCAGTTACACCCGTGAGTTTCTGCTTGTCATAGAGCGCAAGGCATCCCGCCTCGGGCAGTGCCAGATTATCGCCATACGCAATGCGGACAACGACCTCACCGCCGCCGCCTTTGTGGTCTGGGATGCGCACACGATGTACTACCTTATCCCCTGCTACTCACCGGCATTCAAGGACTCTGGCGCCGGTGCGCTGCTTGTCCTCGAGGCCCTCAAACTTGCCCGTGAGAAAGGCGTCGCCTTCGATTTCGCCTCAATGGAGACGGACTGCAAGGACTTCGGAGCCAAGGCTGCCCGATATGCCGAGGTCTCCAAGACAGAGAAGTGGCTGTTTTTCCCATATCGTTGGCTGATGCACTTATTTCGGAAAGCCTTATGAGACGACCCCTCTACGCAGCCTCTTTCATCACCCGCATAGTGGATATGCAGCGGCTTATGCAGCAGACGGGCAACTATGTGTTGTTGCCTTATTATCACGTAGTTAGCAATTCTCCATTGGCGCACATCAGGCACCTGTATCTATATCGGGACATCGACACGTTTTGCAGGGACTTGGACTTTCTGCAGGTGCACTACCGCCCCATCTCATGGCGTGAGATTGCCACGGCAAACGCCAACTGCGAGCCTTCGTTCTGCCTGACTTTCGATGATGGATTGCGCGAGGTTTACACCACCATAGCCCCCATTCTTCGGGAGCGCAACATACCCGCGGTTTTCTTTCTGAATAGCGGTTGCATAGACAACAAACACCTGTTTTATCGCTACAAAGTGAGCCTTCTGATAGAAGAGGGACTCCGCCGCCACAGGAGCAGCCAATGGGTGCAGGACATGCTGAGTATCACCTATTTCCAACAGGACATGATTGACCGTGTTGCCCAAGAGTTGGGCGTGGATTTCGAAGCTTTCTTGCAGAACGAGCAGCCTTACATGACGCAACGCCAGATACAGGAGTTGCTGGACATGGGCTTCGAGATAGGCGGACACAGCATTGACCATCCGCACTACGCGGAATTGTCGGAGACCGAGCAAATACGGCAAACCACAGAGTGTATGAGTGTCCTTCGGCAGATGTTCCACCCTGCCCACAATCTGTTTGCATATCCCTTCGGGCAGGAATCGTTGAGCGACAGCGCATTGCAAACCCTGCAACAAGGCATGGATTGTGTATTCGGAACCAAGAATTTCGAGCCCGCTACGCCACCCCTCTACAACAGAGTCTGGATGGAAGGCACTACGTTCAGCGGCGAACAAGTCGTCCGTGGAGAGTACTTGCGCACCCTTATCAGACGGCACATGAGATGAGCAACAAAGAGATATACAAGGAGTTATGCCTTCATACCCCCATCCCTGTTTTTGGTCAGTATTGGTGGATGGAAGCCACCGCGACGGGAAAAGACTGGGATGTGTTTATTGTGAGACATCCCGACACGGGGCAACCCGTTGGTATGCTCCCCTTTCATATTCTCCGGCGTGCAGGTATGCGTTGTGTTCTCATGCCCGCGCACACACAACTGTCGTGGGTATGGATAGACGACAACGCCGACAGGCAGGATGTTTATCGCTTGTTACTCAAGCAAATAGCCGACTACTACCGCAAGCATCATATCCTCACCTTCTCCATACAGGGGTATTTTGACCCGCTCTTGCGGGAATCTTTCCTCGCCGATGGCTTTACCATCCGAGAACGGGTGTCCTACCGCATAGACACCACACAGAGCATGGATGCCATAGAGCAGCATTTCTCCAACAACAAGAAACGGCAAATCAAAAAAGCCATACAAAGCGGAATGACAATGTGCGACTTGTCAATATCCGAGTTTTACGACGTACATCGGCAATTCCTGTCGCAACGGGGCAAGACGATTGATTATTCTTCGGACTTCTTCATGGCACTTGCCGAACAGACCTTGTCGCACTCGCAGGGGCGTATTATCGCAGCGCGTAGCGCAGACGGACATATCTTGGCGGCAATCTTCTTGGTGTGGGATGCTGAGGTCTGCTACTACTTGCTGCCCACATACAATGCCGGTTACGCACACTCGGGCGCGATGGCATGGCTGACTTTGCAATCCATACGTATTGCAAAAGACAAAGGTCTGATATTTGATTTTGAGGGCAGTATGAACCCGAGTATTGCCAACAGTTACCGTCAGTTTGGCAGTGCCCCGTCCACTTACTACGGCGTAGAAAAGCATAGCGCATTGTGGTCAGTAGCCTCCGCCATCCACACCCTTTGCAAACGGTTTGCACCCGCATAAAATCATGGAAAAATCCCGCCACCCCTTGCAAATCCCGCTTTTTGGCACTACCTTTGTAGGCTAATAGACAAACAACTAATACTTTATCCTATGGCAACAGCAGCAACAAGTACACCTATGCAGACATTTATGGTGTCTATTATATAATGCGCAAACACACTCAAGATATTGCTTATTTCTTGTCTTTTTGTATAGAAAAATACAAAGAGCAGGAGCATATCACTGGTGCTGAAGCCGTAAAACGCTTGGCGCAATGGGGTGTATTGCCCTATTTGGAAGACAACTTTGAGGTATTGCACACCCAGAGTGCACAATGGATATTGGAGGACATTAACGATTTTATACGCTTGCATAAAGGCAACAGACTATGATAATCTACCACGGCAGTTTAGACATTGTTTCAGAACCTGAAATACGTGTGCCCAATAGGACACTGGACTACGGCTCAGGTTTCTACACCACCACCTCGCTTGAGCAAGCCACAATGTGGGTAAGGCGGAAAATGCAGGAGAAGAAAACGTCCAAAGGCTATGTGAATTGTTATTCCCTAAACATAACAGATAGTATTTCGCTGTTGCGTTTCGACAAACCTACAGAAGAATGGTTGGATTTTGTAATGCACAACCGAACAAATAAAGACTATCAGCATAGTTTTGATGTCGTGTACGGACCGGTGGTTAATGATAAAGTGTATGCCGCATTTGCCCTCTACGAAGGCGGCTTGCTCAGCAAGCAAAACCTGATAGAGGAGCTAAAGACCTACACATTGGTTGACCAATATCTGTTTCACACAGAGCAGTCCATCAAGTGCTTATCATTTGTAGAAGCAATAGAGATAACCTTATGAACAATATCACACAAAATAATTTATACCTACTCCTGCCATCGAAAGTATGTCGAATAGCCGATATGCTCATTGAGGACACAAACATTAATATAGTAGATGCCGTTTGCCGGATATATCAATCAGAGATGTACCGGCAATTGGAGCAGGAGCACACCAAACTCTGGCACGAAGGTCCCGTAGCCCTATACCAACGAATGAAATGAAAGTACTCTTTCTTAGCGCATGGTACCCCACCAAGCGGGATGCAATGGCTGGTCTCTTTGTGCAAAAACATGCTGAGGCGGTTGCTCGTCAAGGGGCTGATGTACGTGTGCTTTTCTCTGAAGCGACGGGCATACGTTGGCTGTGGGAGATGTTCCGCGGCTGGATAAAACTCAAACGCGAATGGGGACTGCCCGACATCGTCCAGATGAATGTCTTGGACAAGAACGGGTTGCTTGCCTTCTGGCTGCGATACCGTCATCATATCCCCTATATTGTGGTGGAGCATTGGAGCGGCTACCTGCCTGTCAACCTTGCTTTTAGAGGCGGTTGGCATGGCTGGGTGATGAAATATATTGCACGCCATGCATCTTGTATCTTACCTGTCAGTCAGATGCTCGAAAATGCCATGAAGCAATGCGGTATCACCTGTGCACATTGGGAACGACTGCACAATGTAGTGGATGATTTCTTCTACACAGAGCCTACTTCCGTTATCCCGCGTGCAGGCAAGAAACGGTTGTTGCATGTCAGTTGTTTTGACGAGCGCGCCAAGAACATACAAGGTATGCTCCGCGCCGTGCGCAAAGTGGCTGACGCACGTCAAGACTTCGAGTTCGTGATTGTCGGCACGGGCATTGACTTTGCCGAAGACAAGGCTTATGCCGACACGCTGCATTTCCCCGAAGGACTACTCTGTTTCACGGGCGAGCAAACACCCCGCGAAGTGTGTACATGGATGCAATCCTCTGATGTCTTTGTGATGTTTTCTCGCTACGAGAATGCTCCCGTTGTGCTGTCCGAGTGCATGGCAGCAGGGCTCCCTATCGTCAGCAGTCGCGCCGGAGGCATACCCGAAATGGTAAACACCGACTGCGGCATCCTTGTCCCGGTCGAAGACGAGCCTGCCCTTACAGATGCCATTCTCCATATGTTAGACCATTTGCAGGACTACCCCGCGAGTACTATCCGCCCCTACGGCGAAGCCTACAAATACGATGTAGTCGGGCAACAACTAATGAATCTGTATCGTTCTATAGTACACAACTGACAGGTAGGTCATTTCTAATAGATATGTCACTTGAACACACCATACGGCGATTAAAAGCAACCAAAGTTCTGCAAAACTACTCGTATATGTCAGCACTAAATATATTTGGTGCGCTAATCAGTCTGCTTATTTATCCGTATGTTATCCGTGTAGTTGGTTCGGAACAATATGGTCTATACGTTTTCTTGTTGGCTGTTGTAATGTATTTTCAAGCCGTCTTGGACTATGGCTTTGACCAACCTGCGGCAAAAGCCATAGTACAGAATAAAGATGACATCGGAGCACAATCTCGCATATTGTCTACTGTCCTGATTGCCAAGATATTCCTGTTGATTGGTATCCTCATCGTTGCAGGATTCATTATATATGTCATACCGATACTTCGTCAAAATGCCTTACTGATAGGCATTCTTTTTATCCAACCTGTCAGTACGATACTGCTACCTGTTTGGTATTTTCAAGGCATAAAGGACATGCGCTCGGTTACCATTATCCAACTATGTATCCGTCTTTTGCAAATTCCTTTTATTTTCTGGTTCGTGTGTGCTCCGGAAGATATATTGTTGTATGCTCTCATTATCAGTGCAACCACGCTATTGGGTGGTTTTGTGGGTGTATTGACTATCTTGCGCCATGGGATACGTTTCGTACGTGTTCCAATCAATGCCATTCATTCTTTGCTGCGAGAAGGAACTCCCTTTTTCCTAACCACCATTACAGGAATGATTAAGGAGCGTACATTAACTATAGTCATAGGTGCTATGTGCGGTATGCAGGAGGTGGCGGTATATGATTTGGCAAACAAAATCGTACAGATTCCCCGCTTATTTACACAATCCATTAACGCTGCTCTGTTTCCAGAAGTGGTGGATAATGCACCTGCCCAACGTGTGCAACGAATACTGAAACACGAACGTATCATTGCATTGATAATTGTGCTGTGTATTATCTTATTAGGCTATCCCGCTATATATCTGTTAGGAGGAAAGAATATGTTAGGAGCCTATCCTTTAGCCATCATTCTCTCTTTCACCATATACACTTATCTTGTTGTGGGTGCATATCTGCAATTCGTATTTATTCCACACAACAAATATTATTATGTGGCACTTAATCAACTCGTTGCTCTGGTGTCCTGTTTTTTGCTATGTGGCATAGGTCTTTTTTTTACACATAGCACTCTGCTTTTTGCCCTCTCATTGGTTTTAAGCGGCTTTGCTGAAATAGGTTTCTGCCGATATATTTGCCACAAAACACATCTGTTATGAACAACTTTCCGCTTATAAGTATCTGTGTGCCGGTGTACAATACGGCACATTATATAGAAAAATGTGTACGTTCCTTATTTGAGCAAACATACCCTAATTTGGAATTTGTGTTTGTGGATGATGCCTCCTCTGATGACAGTATGCGCACAGTGCAAACTGTTGCTATTGCGTACCCTCATATCAAGGACCGTGTTCACTATTTGTATAATGAGTCCAACCAAGGCTCTGCTTATACTCGTGGAAAAGCAATACGCGAATCCACAGGTGAATACGTATTCTGTGTAGACTCGGATGACTATATCGAAAAAAATATCATACAACTTATGTATAATGCCATTAAGCAAACCGGTGAAAATATAGTTTCTTGCCTAATGGCTTACGAGACAAAGGGGGACATTTCTAACATTAAAATACAAGATGCGTCTTTCTATTCTTTTGAAGATGTACTACAAGACAAGACGAACAACCATACTGCACCTCATCTCATTCAGAAACAATTGTTGCTAAAATGGAATTGCCTGCCACCTAAAGGACTGGACTATTTAGATGACCGTTATCTAATGACCTGCATACGCTATCACATACGCAAACAAGCCATTATACAGCATATAGGATATTACTATGTTAGGCACCCATATTCCTTGTCTTATCACAAAGAAGAAAAACATTTTAAATGCTTGATTCTGTTTTATCAATCCATCGAAAACTACCTTAAACAATATAACGACTACGAAACGTATGCCGCAATCCTACAGCAACAGAAGATTGCAGACAAGGCACATCTTATGCTCCATTGTCACGACATGAACGTGCGTAAACAATATGCTGACCTGTTTCGGGCAGAAGAAAACAAATATCATTTCTCAGCACTTCACCGTAGTGCAAAGGTTGTAGCATGGTTGGTACACAATCATTGTTGGAACACCCTGCGATTATATCAGTGCTACATCAACCTGCGAGAAAGGCTATCGCAATAATGTCCTCCCCTGAATTTTATTTCTGTATATTGTGTTCATAAAAAAAGGAAAAATAGAGGAATCATTTGCGACATTCAGGAAAAAGCAGTAAATTTGCAAGCCGAAAAGTCGGATGTTCGGGTGTATCCCGACGGGCAATGTGGATGCCGCCCAATGTTTATCGTTTGTTAATCGGTTTTCATTCGGGGCAAACAGCAAGGGATACGCAAGGGATGAGCAAGGGATAGGCAACCCATAAGCACCCCGTACACCACACCTACGCGACCTATAAGTAAAAGAATATAAACAAACAAGCAAGTATATGCAACAGAAGAAATCACCGAAAGCGAGCCTGGAGGACAAGAAGTTCACCTATGTCCTTATCGGATTGGTGTTCGTCCTCAGCGTTTGCTATGTAGCCTTCGAATGGACGGAGAAGGAAGTGACCGTGTACGACGTCACCGACGTGGACATGGACTTCGAGGAGGAGATTGACATCCAGCAAACCACACAGGAGACTACCCCTCCGCCCCCGCCACCACCAGCACCGCAAGAGGTTGAGGTGCTCAACGTGGTAGAGGATGATGTCGAGACCGAGACCATCGAAATCAACACCGAAGACCAGAAGGATGTCGAAGTCGTCATCCAAGCCCCCGTTGAGGCTCCCGTAGAGGAGGAAGAGGAAGAGGTCATCTTCGTCGTGGTTGAGTCGATGCCCGAGTTCCCGGGTGGCGCACAAGCGATGTTCAAGTACATCAACGACAACGTCAAGTACCCCGTCATTGCGCAGGAGAATGGTATCCAAGGGCGCGCTATATGCCAGTTCGTTGTCAACAAGGACGGCAGTATCGTGGACGTGGCTGTGGTACGTACTTCGGGTGATGCTTCGCTCGACAAGGAGGCTGTCCGCGTCATCAAGTCCATGCCCAAGTGGACCCCGGGCAAGCAGCGCGGCAAACCTGTGCGCGTGAAATACACAGTACCTATCAACTTCCGTTTGCAATAAGCAGATGTTGGTATAACTTATTGACTGACAGATGGATTTATCCATCCAAGATATAGTCTATTGTAAGGGTGTCGGTGCCAAGCGCGCCGACATTCTTCGTAAAGAATTGGGGGTGAAATCGGCTCTCGATATGCTCTATGTGTTCCCCTACAAGTACATCGACCGCAGCCGTTTCTACTTCATTCACGAGATTGACGACGAGGACACTTACGTCCAAATCATAGGCGAAATCACGGAGTGGCACACCCAGGGCGTGGGGGCTGCGCAACGCCTCACCGCCACATTCACTGATGGGCGGCACACTATCGAACTCGTCTGGTTCAGGGGTGTCAAGTACCTCAAGTTGGAAAAAGGCGTGCAGTACCTGCTTTTCGGCAAGCCTTCCCGCTTCAATCACCAGTACAACTTCGTCCATCCCGAACTCACGCCCATGAGCAAGGTGCAGCCCGAGACCACCCAAGGGCTCGAACCGTACTACAACACCACCGAGCCCATGAAGCGCGCGGGCATCAATTCCCGCGTCCTCCGCAATATCACC
>SAMEA104315424__coassemble_1467_pt1 | contig 10541 bp, 7 predicted proteins | sample SAMEA104315424__metabat2_low_PE_013 | metagenome-assembled genome bin SAMEA104315424 (sample SAMEA104315424) | gut metagenome | biome: Monkey gut; feature: monkey-associated habitat; material: faeces | place: China | collected 2013 | reverse complement strand
ACTTTCTGTCACTTTCCGTCGCGATTTGGCGTTATTTGTCACTTTCCGTCACTTTTTGTCACTTATTGTTACTTTCCGATACTTTTCTCTTGTAACTACCTATACTATAAACAGATACGTGTATCTCTCAATCCTTATGACATTACTACGTACTTGCCTGCTCCTATAACACTTTATAAATACATTTTGTATATTTGCAAAATTATCACTACTTTTGCACCGCAAAGGCTTACGTTGGGGATAGTTGGGGCGGGGTAACAACCGCGACAATAACGCCTCGCACAAGGAGTCTTTGCAGATAGATTGTTATTAAACGGCGTTTATCAGCGCTTGTTTTGGGATTCCAGAATTCTGCAAATTTTCTCGTCCAAAACAAGAATGCAGTAAACGTCCATAGGTGTGTATTCGTACACCGTTTTTGGTGTATATCTGCATACCAGCGTGGGCGTTATTGTTTATTCTTACGAGAAAGGTCTTGCAGAAACCATGGAATCGAGAATGAGCAAAGATAAGGGTTCCACGCTTTGTTTTTTATGTAAGGGTTGGTCGGGACCATCAACCAAAAACAAAATCAAATGATTATGAGGAAGAAACTATTTTCTCTGTTTATTGTGGTACTATCTGCCACAATGTGTGTCGTTGCCGATACCTATGACTTTGAGGTCGGTGACTTGCGTTACAAAATTACAAGCAACAGCGCGCCTTGTGCCGTGGAAGTTGCCAAAGGCTACTACTCCGACTTAACTACAGTATCGATTCCCGCCGCCGTGACGTACAACGATACCAAGTATAGTGTAACCGCAATAGGTGATAAAGCATTTTATTCTGCGTATAACCTTACTTCAGTCACAATTCCTAATAGTGTAAAAACTATATGTAAACATGCCTTCTATGACTGTAACAACCTCACCACTATTGATATTCCTAATAGTGTTACAAGAATACAATCACTTGCTTTTGGTTCTACGGGTCTCACCTCTATTACGATTCCCAAGGGTATAACCACTCTTGAAGAAGGAGTGCTTTCAGGTACAAAACTTGTGTCCGTAGTAATTCCCGACAATATAACAAGCATTGGGGATAGGGTATTCTCGGAGTGTGAAGACCTTACCTCTGTCACCATTTCCAATAGTGTGGTGAGTATCGGTGAAAGGGCTTTTAGTTCGTGTAAAAGTCTGACATCCGTAATTATAGGGAATAGTGTAACCTCCATCGGGGAGGAAGCATTTTATAGTAGCGGACTCACATCTATAGATATTCCCAATAGTGTCAAGAGAATCGGCGACGATGCGTTTAAGTCTTGTACCAGCCTGACTTCTGTATCTTTTGGAACCGGTTTGGTAGAAATTGGCAAAGCCTTTAATGGTTGCTCAAATATCACTTCTGTAACATGGAATGCAAGAAATTGTACAACATCTCCATTTGCTTATTATAATTATCCCGATGAGAATATCACCTCTTTTGTTTTTGGCGATGAAGTAGAGAGTATTCCTTCAAGTCTATGTCACAATATGATACACGTAACATCCATTGTATTGCCTAATAGTGTCAAAACAATCGGTGACTATGCCTTTTCGGGTTGTTATGCCTTATCTTCCATTACTTTAGGAGACAACATAACGGACATAGGGAAAAGTGCTTTTGAAGATTGTTACAATCTGAAGTCTGTTACTCTTCCCAATAGTGTTACCACAATCGGAGAGGGTGCATTCTATGAATGTTCCGGTCTAAGGTCTATTGTTATTCCAAACGATGTGATGTACATAGGGGATTATACTTTCTACAATTGCCAGGGGCTTGTCTCTGTTGTCATTGGCAATAGTGTCGTTAGTATAGGGGAACATGCTTTTGAGAAATGCTATTTCATTGGTAACATCGTCATTCCGGACAATGTAATGAGTATCGGAAAGTATGCTTTTTCCAATTGTTTCTCTCTTACATCTGTCGCATTTGGAAACAGAGTAATGGAGATAGGAGAAAACGCATTTAACGGATGTAACGGTATTGTGTCTATAGAAATGCCTAATAGTGTGACCAGTATAGGAAACAATGCTTTTTGCAATTGTGGCAGTCTTGAAACCATTGTTATGGGCAGCAACGTGATGACCATCGGAGATAATGCATTCAGCAATTGTATGAGTTTACGGAGGTTGGAATGTCTTAGTACGGATGCCCAAATCGGTGCTACCGTGTTGTCTGATGACAATGCCTTAGACACTATTATTGCACCTGCACAAATGTTCGACATTGAAGAAAAATACTGGTACACACAACCCAAAGGTATCAAATATATTGAGGTGGTAAGCGGAGAGTTGAATGATAATATCTTCGGTGTCGTTAATCGCAATTACAAGACCTTGCAGACATTGGATATTAGCAAGGTGAGCAACACATCTATTGCCGATGAAGCATTCAAGGGGTTCTATAATCTGCAGGTGTTGCGCTTACCTGCTGGGCTAACGACCATCCCATATATGGCAGTGGCTGATTGCAAGTCGCTACAAGAGATTACTATTCCTGCGTCTGTGGAAGAGATAGACAATAGTGCATTTGAGAATTGTCGCAGTATGCGCAGCATCACCTTTGAAGGAGGCAGCACTCCACAAGGAGCGGCAAACTATGCTCCTGCAAGTGGTATATCACTACGACGTATCGGGAATTGGGCATTCTACAACTGCCATGAGTTGCAGAACCTTACTCTCCCCGAAGGTGTTACGGAGATTGGCGATGCCGCGTTCTACGGTTGTACCTATTTACAGGATATGGTCTTGCCAAGTAGCATAGAGAAGATAGGAGACAATGGCTTTGCACTCTGCGGCAAGTTGCAGAAGATTATTGTACGCGCCACCACTCCGCCTGCTATCCAAGCCAAGACGTTCTTTGATGTTAATCACGCAATACCGGTGTACGTGCCCGCAGAAGCCATAGCGGATTACAAGGACGACCCTTATTGGAAAGAATTTAACATACAAGCAGTTGCCACAGGAGTAGAAGAAACTGTTTCAGCAGATAATTATAATGCACAGCAACCCCACAAAGTATTCCGTAACGGGCAAGTGTATATATTGCGTGCAGACAAGGTCTACACCGTAACGGGGGTAGCGGTAGAATAGAAAGCCGCAACAATTCACATCCAAGAGTACCCCACTCCGTCCCCCTCCTTTGCGGAGACCCCGCAAAGGAGGGGCTCAATAGAGAAAGAGGCTGTCTAATAAGAGTAGGCAGTCTCTTTTTTGACGATGCGAGCCAATAAGGAGTTCTACTCAGCCCACAGGGCTTCGCTTCGCTACGGCATATAGTGTGCATGACGACGCGAGCCGCGTCGTCTCCCAAACTAAAAACAAAACTGCAGAACAAGCAAAAACGCGCTTTGATGCGGGTGCTATAGTATTCGGGCGGGTTGTTGTGTATCTCGTGAAAAAGCAGTATCTTTGCAAGCGTATAGCAACAAGGCAAAATGAAGAAGATTGGTATCCTGATAGCGATAAGTGCGATATGTATCGGTTGCGGACAGCATAGCGTGCCCAAGCCTTATGGCTATTTCCGTATCGCCATTCCCGATACAGCATACGTGCAGTATGCTCCCGATGGCTATCCATACACCTTCGCTCTCTCTGCCAATGCCAAAGTGCGCCCGCATGCCTATGAGGGCGATGCCTATTGGATAGACATTGAATACCCGGGTATCAACGCCACCATCCATTGCAGTTACAAGCCCGTCCGCGGCAATCTCCGCGCACTCTCCCGCGATGCGCAGGAGTTCCTCTACAAGCATGCCACCATCGCTACCTCGATTCCCGAGCAGGGATTCGAGAACCCCGACGCACACGTATGGGGCGTGTACTACGAACTCAACGGCAACACCGCGACCCCTATCCAGTTCTATCTCACGGACTCCACCCGCCATTTCTTTCGGGGTGCCGTCTATTGCAACACCGTTCCCAATCAGGATTCCTTGGCACCCGTCTATGACTACATGCGTCTTGACGTGCGCCGCCTGATGGAATCCTTCACGTGGCAGCAACCCTAAGGCAACTATGAGCGTCCTCTCCCATATCCAATCCTGTCACCTTGCGCACCAACCCCTCTTGGCTGTCCTTCTCGACCCCGAGAAGCCGGCGTCATGCGAGGCGCTTTTCCCGCATCTCAACAGCGTGGACTTGGTATTGGTGGGAGGTAGCACAGGCGCAGAATGTGCAGATTTCGCCGGTTTCATCGGGCTCATTCGCTCTCACACCACGCGCCCCGTTGTCTTGTTTCCTGGCAACGTGGCGCAGTTCACACCCGCGGCAGACGCACTCTTGTTCCTGTCGTTGCTCACCGCACGCACACCCGATGTGCTCATCGAACCGCATATCCGCGTGGCATCTGCCATTCGTCAGTCGGGCATTGAGTCTATCCCTATGGGCTACATACTCATCGACGGCGGACACCTCAGCAGTGTGCAGCGCACCACACGCAGCACCCCTCTCCCGCAAACCGGCATACCTGCCATTGTGCATACCGCCATCGCAGGCGAACTTCTCGGCAAGCAACTCATCTATCTGGAGGCAGGAAGCGGAGCGCAAACGCCTGTTTCTCAGAGCATTATCCGTGCCGTGCGCGAACAGATACAGGTCCCCCTCATTGTGGGTGGAGGTATCTGCACGCCTGCACAGATGCTCGATGCCTACCAATCGGGAGCCGACATCGTGGTTATCGGCAACCATTTCGAGCACCACCCTGGGCAACTGCCATTGTTCTTGAAAGCCAAAAACGACTATGCAACCCGCTGACACCGACGATATCCGCTATATGCACCTTGCCCTCGAAGAGGCACGCCAAGCCCTGCGCGCGGGAGAAGTGCCCATCGGTTGCGTCATTGTTGCAGGCAATCAGATTGTCGGGCGCGGACACAACCTCACCGAGACGCTCTCCGATGTCACGGCACACGCCGAGATGCAGGCCATCACAGCAGCGGCACAGACCTTGGGTGGCAAATACCTCCCGCAATGCACGCTCTATGTCACCATCGAACCCTGCGTCATGTGTGCAGGGGCTATCGGGTGGGCGCAGATTGCGCGTGTGGTCTATGGTGCACCCGACCCCAAGCGGGGCTTTGCCCTCTTCGCACCGCGTGCCTTGCACCCCAAATGCCAAGTCACAACGGGCGTGTTGGAGGACGAATGTCGTGAACTGATACAAACCTTTTTTCACCATAAACGTGTATGAAAATCAAGTTAAGTCGTACGTTACGTATCACCTGCCAGGTGCTCTCTTTGGTAGCATTGGCTGCAATCACGCTCTACCTGTTTCCCAAGTACAGCACACCCTTCAAATACCATTTTGAGGTCGGACAACCGTGGGGCTACGGGCTCATGACGGCGGAATTTGACTTCCCCATCTACAAGACCGACGAGCAGATAGCCGAGGAGCGCGCCGATGTGCTCAAGGACTACACGCCTTGCTACAATCTCATGCCCGATGCCGGGCAGCAGGACCTCTACATCGTCTCGCTGCAGGAAATGGAGCGCATCGAAAGCATAGGCTGCACGCGCATATCTGTCTTGCACAACCGCGTAGCCACACCCGTTGCCGTAGCGGACCTCTACACGCCCAAATCCGCTTACCAACTCACATCGCGCGAGTTGTCACCCAATCTCGTGTACGATACCATCACCTCCGAAAGCCTTTGGCAGAACATGGTTGCCTCGGTCTCCCTCACGCAGGGTATGGTACAGGCGGGCGAGAAAATCATTGACACGGGCGAAATCGTCTCGTCCGAAGACTATCAGATTCTCGAATCCCTCCGCCGTGCCTTGGAGGAGAAAAACGTATCCCGCACGCAGTCTGTCATATCCACTATCGGTTGCGGACTGTTGATTGTCATCATGTTGGGCATCTTTGTGCTCTATCTGTATATCTTCCGCCGCAAACTCTTGGACGACCTCAACAACATGCTTTTCTTTTCCCTTCTCATGGCTATCATTATCGCGGGGGCATTTCTGGTCTTGCGTTATGCGCCTGTCGGTTGGGTCTATCTCATACCTTTCGCATGGGGACCTGTCATTGCCCGCGTCTTCTACGATTCGCGTACTGCTGTGTGCCTCAACCTCATCACGGTCTTCATCGTCTCCATGGCGGTACCTGCACCTTATATGTTCATTATCTTGCAGGTGGCGGTCGGCATGGTGGCTGTAGCCAGCCTGCGTGATATGACGCAGCGTGCCCAACTCGCGCACACTGCCTTGTGGGTGTTCCTCACGTATTCGGTGGTCTATACCGCTATCGTTATGATTCTGTCGGGCGACATGCACGATATCGACTACCACTACTACATCTACTTCTTCGTCAACGCTATCCTTGTCATCTGCGCCTATGGCGTGGTCTATCTCTTTGAGCGCACCTTTGGTCTGGTCAGCAGTATCACGCTTGTCGAACTCACCAATGTCAACTCCAACCTTATGCACGAGTTCGCAGAGAAAGCCCCGGGCACATTCCAGCACTCCCTTCAGGTCAGCAATCTCGCTACCGAAGCCGCCAAGCGCATAGGTGCCAAGGTACTCCTCGTGCGTACCGGCGCGCTCTATCACGACATCGGCAAACTGACACACCCGGAATTCTTCACCGAGAATCAGACGCCCGACTACAACCCGCTCCTCTCTATGCCTACTGCCGACGCAGCCCGTGTCATCATCGCCCATGTCACCGACGGTGAGCGTATCGCACGCCGCCACCACCTCCCCGAGGTCATCGTGCATTTCATCCGCTCCCACCACGGCACCTCGGTCGTGCGCTATTTCTACAATACCGCTGTCAATCAGGCTAATGCAGCCAAAGCAGAGGGCAAACCAGTGCCCGAAGTCAATATCGCCGACTACACCTATCCCGGACCCAAACCCACTACCAAAGAGGCGGCTATCCTCATGATGGCGGACGCTATCGAGGCACGCTCGCGCAGTCTCACCGACTTTTCCGAAAAGTCCGTCTCCGATATGGTGGACAATATGATAGACCTGCAGGTCAGCGCAGGGCAGTTCTCCGATACCCCGCTGTCATTCAAAGACTTGGAAGACATACGCGCGGTCTTTAAGGATAAGATACTTGCCATGAACCACCACCGTATTGCGTACCCCGACATCAAGAAGTAGCCCCTATGCTCCACCCGCTCTATCTCGCACCCATGGAGGACGTCACGGACCCCGCCTTCCGACTGCTCTGCAAGCGGTTCGGAGCCGCACGCGTATATACCGAGTTCGTCAATGCCGATGCCCTTGTGCGTGACGTAGCCTCTACCCTGCGCAAACTGCAGATTTCCGACGAGGAACGCCCTGTGGCGATACAAATCTACGGGCGCGAACCCGAACCTATGGCGGATGCGGCACGCATCGTGGAGCAGGCGCACCCCGATTTCATCGACATCAATTTCGGTTGCCCGGTCAAGAAAGTGGCAGGCAAAGGTGCAGGCGCAGGGCTGCTGCGCGATATTCCCAAGATGCTTTCCATCACCCGTGCCGTAGTCGATGCCGTCCACACGCCCGTCACCGTCAAGACCCGTCTCGGATGGGACCACGACAGCCGCATTATCGTTGACCTTGCCGAAGCCTTGCAGGATTGTGGTATTGCCGAACTGGCGATACACGGACGCACACGTTGCCAGATGTACAGCGGCAATGCCGACTGGTCCTACATCGGAGCCGTCAAGAGCAACCCCCGCATGCACATCCCCATTATCGGCAATGGCGACGTCACCACCCCACAGCGTGCCCGCGAGTGCTTCGACCGCTACGGCGTGGATGCTATCATGGTCGGACGGGCGACTTTCGGCTGCCCGTGGATATTCGACGACATGCAGCACTACCTCACCACGGGCGAACTCCTGCCCCCGCGCCCGATGCAGTGGTGTGTGGACATACTCAAAGAGCACGTCCTCCGCAGCATCGAGTGGATAGGCGACGAGCGCAAAGGCATCGTCCATAGTCGCCGTCACTTTGCCGCTTCGCCCGTATTCAAGGGGCTATACGACTTCAAGCAGACCCGCATCGCCCTCCTTCGCGCCGAAACCAAAGACGAAGTATTTCAAATCATGGATTATATTGTGGCTACTTGGGGCTCTCAACCCCCGCAGCCACTTGACGATAGGCGTGCAGACTGAGGTTGTCGCTCACTATCTTCAGCGCGCTCAGCCGTGTAAATCCCATGCCGGCGATGTAGGCGAGTTCCATATCAAACACACAATCCTTGTAGTCGGATTGCAGCACAAAGTCTGTATTGCTGTAGCATACCGCATGTGTCACGCTGTCAGGCTGTTGCAATAGTGCCTTGTCTATCGGCATCAATGGCAATTCGGGCTCGGGATATTTCACACACGGGTGGTTCAGCCGTACTTCCGTCACCTCCACCGTACTGCCTATGTCAAAGTTTGCACTCCCTGCGTACCCGATATTCAGCAGACGTGTTTCCTTGGGCATATCGCGCAGACTCTGCAGCACATTCAGTGCTCCCACGCCGGTCACCACAATATCCCACACACTTCCGTCAGCCATTTTCCATTGATTGCCGGCCATTTCTCCCCGCAGATATTGTCCTATCAACTTCTTCTCTCCTATGAAATCGCCGTCTTCGGCAATAATAATAACGTTCCGCATAGTCTATTGCTGTTTTGAAAGATACTCGTGCATAGCCTTGGCGGCTTTGCGTCCATCGGACATGGCGAGGATGACAGTGGCACCGCCACGGACAATATCGCCTCCGGCAAAGAGCGTGGGAATGGACGACTGCATGGCATCATTGACCACGATAGTGCCCTTGCGGCTGATGTCCAGCCCTTCGACCGTATGCGGTATGAGAGGGTTAGGACTCACACCTACGCTGACAATGACAAGGTCAACGGGCAAGGTAACAGTCTGTCCCTCAACGGGAACGGGACTGCGGCGACCCGATTCGTCAGGTTCGCCGAGAGTCATCACTTGCAGCACGGCTTCGCATACACGTCCGTCGGCATCTGCATGATATTCAACAGGATTGTGCAAGGTGAGGAACTCGATACCCTCTTCCTTGGCATGGCGCACCTCTTCCACACGGGCAGGCATCTCGTCTTCGGAACGGCGGTAGATAATCATGGCACGCTCTGCGCCCAGACGCTTGGCAGTACGCACAGCATCCATGGCGGTGTTGCCCCCGCCAATGACTGCCACGTTGGTTCCTTTTAATAGAGGTGTGTCGGTGGAAGCAGACGAGGCGTCCATCAGATTGACACGGGTGAGGTATTCGTTGCACGACATCACGCCATTGAGGTTCTCTCCCGGGATGCCCATAAAGCGCGGCAAGCCTGCACCGCTGCCTACAAAGACAGCCGCATAGCCATCCTGCTGCAAATCGCTCATAGTGAGCGTTTTGCCGATGATTGTATCCTTGCAGAAAGTTACGCCCAACCGGCGCAAACCGTCTATCTCTTTGTCCACAATGCTGTTGGGCAGACGGAACTCGGGGATACCGTATTTGAGCACGCCGCCTATCTCGTGCAGTGCCTCGAAGACCGTAACCTCGTAGCCGAACTTCGCCATGTCTCCCGCAAACGCCAAGCCCGAAGGACCTGAACCTACTACGGCAATCTTCTTTCCGTTGCTGGTGATACTCAGCGTGTTATGCGATGTGGTGGCATGGTCTGCCACATAGCGTTCAAGATGCCCGATAGCCACAGGCTGATGCCCCATCTTGAGGTGAATACACTGCGACTCGCACTGTTTCTCCTGCGGGCAGACACGTCCGCAAACCGCCGGCAGTGTGCTGCTCTGCTTGATAACCTCGGCAGCCCCGTTGATGTCGCCCGCCTCCACACGCTTGATGAAATCGGGTATATGGATATTCACGGGACAGCCCTGCACGCACGTGGGGTTGGCGCAGTCAAGACACCGTTTGGATTCGAGCAGTGCCTGCTCGGGGGTGAGACCTTGGTTCACCTCCTTGTGAAGGGAGGTAACACGCACTTCGGGTGCCAACTCATTCATCTGCACACGCGGGATGTCGGTGCGCTCTTTGGCTTTCATAGACGCGCGGAGGGCTTTGCGCCACTCTGCATCACGGGCATTGGAAGTCAAGTCGGCATGGTGTTGATAAGCCTCGTATGCCGCCATCTCCTCAGGTTTGTAGGAACGCAGGCGCGAGAGCATCTCGTCGAAATCCACATGGTGGGCATCGAACTCCGGTCCGTCCACACACACGAAACGCATCTTGCCCCCTACGGTGACACGGCACGCACCGCACATACCCGTCCCGTCCACCATAATGGTGTTGAGGCTGGCGTCTGTGGGGATATTATATTTCGCCGTGGTCAGGGCTACAAACTTCATCATGATTGCCGGTCCGATGGTGATGCACTTGTCCACTTGTTCGCGGTTAATCACCTGCTCCACGCCCACGGTTACGACCCCTTTCTGCCCGAGAGAACCGTCGTCGGTCATAACGATGAGTTCGTCGGAGGTTGCCTCCAACTGCTCGCGCAGAATGATGAGTTCGGCAGTACGTGCCGCCAATACCGTGATGACGCGGTTGCCTGCCCG
>SAMEA104315424__coassemble_1449_pt1 | contig 10684 bp, 9 predicted proteins | sample SAMEA104315424__metabat2_low_PE_013 | metagenome-assembled genome bin SAMEA104315424 (sample SAMEA104315424) | gut metagenome | biome: Monkey gut; feature: monkey-associated habitat; material: faeces | place: China | collected 2013 | reverse complement strand
TATGAAAATTATATATTTACAGCAACTTTAGGTACAAGAAATGTCTATTAGCCCGATTTTTGACATTTTTTCTGTTCGCTTCGCTCACGATGTCGGCTACGCGTTAGTGGTTCGCTTGCGCTCACGTTGGTGGTTGCACGTTGGTGGCTTCGCGTTAGCGGTTGCACGTAGTTGCCGTAGTGGGCGAAAAGTTAGGGTTTAGGTTTGTTGTCAAGTCTGTTTCTTTGGTATCGCGAGCCTCGTTTGCGATGTGGCGGACGATTTTCTGGGTGCACATAAGAAAAGCACCGCCATTCTTTCGAAAGACGGTGCAAAGGTAGTATGTTTGAAAATAACAGTGAGCGGATTAGGCAGGATTATGCGCGGTTTGGTGCGATTTGGTTGCGTTTGGAGCGGTTTTAAGTGGCGTTTTGTGCGGTTGACTGCATAGTTGAATATATAATGCGGTGAGTTCCAAGGCTGCCATTTCTTTTGTAATGGTTTTTATCCGTTGCCTGCTTTGATTTTTTTGCAATTTCCCGCATAATCATATTATTTTCATCATATTTAGGGATATACAGATGTGCCTTTTTGAGGCTAAATCCACATTCTTCATTGCTGATAATGCAAACGTACAGACAGAAGAAGATATTATTTATCCGGACACTATGTCCGTGACCATTAGCCGGAAACAAGGATCCTACTATAATGTGGACATTCTAATCAGTGGCAGTGAGGTCATCTATCACCTCACATCTTCGTCCGAGGCTATCCCTTTCATTGATTTGCGTTGGGGAGTAGAACCCACAGAGACGGTCACCATAGACCAAACTTTCTCATCTTTCAATGGCGTGGTCTTATCTCAAGGTGATACCACATTGGTTAACGTTACGTTGCTCAACAACCGCACGAGTCTTCACTTATCGTTTATCACACAATCCGGTTTGGAGAAAGGTACCTATCCTTTTACTCTGGAACGGAGATATGGTGTAGCAACGGCCTCTAAAGGATATGATGTAGAAAACGGTATTATTTATCCGTCTTGTTTGGCAATACTCAATAGTGAAGGCAATGCCGAGAAATTATATTTCTTTGCAGATGGAGAAGTGATTGTGGACTACCCCGCTCAAGATACCATATCTATCACAGGACATGCTACATCACACTATGGCTCACATATAAATTTCTCGTATCAAGGTCCTTATGCTTTTGCAGCATTGCATATTAGCAAGCGTTTGAAATACAGTCCCTACTATTTTGCAAGGGGAAAGAATGCCGAATAACTTATTGGTAGCCCCTGTACACGTATATGAGTAACCGTATTGTATTGGGTATAATATGGTTCATATCGAAGGGGGTGTAGGTGTTCAATGACCGACTGGCACATGTGGTCAATTCGTGGACAATTATAGTTTATGAGAGAGCCCTGTGTTGCACACTTCTACTTTTTTACGTACCTTTGTGCGGTCAATGGTGTTGCCGATGATGGAGTGTTGCCGATTATGGACCATAGACAAACAGGAAGCAATCGGCAATACACGAAGCAAGACAATAATGACCAATAGGAAGCAATAGACCTATAAACAATTAAGAACCTATAGACAATTAAACATCAATAGAGGAGATGAAGAAGAAAGTTATCATTCCGATTATTGTGGTGCTCGTGTTGGGCGTGGCGGCATTAGTGTACCTCAACCTGCGGCAGCGGCAAGAGATGAGCGAGATGTTGGAACAAGCGGAGTTCGAGAAAGAGCAACTGGAGGACGAGTATGAGGAACTTGCCATTCAGTTCGATGGCTACCAGTCGCCTGACATCCATAATGATTCTCTGGTGGAACTGCTGTCGCATGAGCAGCAGCGGGTGCAGGATTTGCTGGAAGAACTGCGCATTACCAAAGCCACGAATGCACGCCGTATCTCCGAACTCAAGCGGGAACTTGCCACTGTGCGGCAGATTATGGTGGGTTATGTGCATCAGATTGACTCCCTTGACCGCCTTAATCAGCAACTTGTGACCGAGAACCAACAGGTGAAGCAGCAATATCAAGAGGTATCGCGCCAAGCGCAGCAGTTGGAGGCGGAGCGTACCCGTCTGAGCGAAGTTGTCAGCCGTGCTTCGATGCTCGAAATCACCGACTTCCACATGACATGCCTCAACAAACGCGACCGCAAGACCTCTATCTACAGCCAGATACAGAAACTACGATTCGACTATACCGTGGGGCGCAATATCACCTCCCAGCCTGGTATGAAGACCGTCTATCTGCGCATTACACGTCCTGATGGCGAGGTGATGCAGAAGAGCGACGACAACACCTTTGCTTTCGAGAACAGCCGTATTGCCTATTCGGTCAGCAGCGAGTTTGAGTATGCGGGCGAAGACATATCGGGCACGATGTACTGGGCAGTCGAAGAGATTCTCCAACTTGGCATCTACAATGCCGACTTCTTCGTTGACGGGGACCTTATAGGTTCCTTCCCATTCCAAATCAAGAAATAATATCAATTGCTTCGGTACATTTTGGGTGTGCAACCCGTGTGCGACTTGAAGAAGCGGTTGAAGAAAGCCACATTGGAAAAGCCCAAGCCGAGGGCTATCTCTTTGATAGGCAGGGAGGTAATCTTGAGTTGTGATTTCGCGTCCATCAGAATGGCATCCATTATCATATCGCCTGCCGTGCGGTTGCTTACCGATTTGATGGTGGAGCATAGGTGCGGCAAGGTGATACGCATCTCGCGCGCATACTCCGAGACATGGTGCCACTCGTGGTAATGTTGCAGAACGAGGTCGCTGTATTGGCGGTATATCTCCGTTTTTCTGTCGAGGGGCTTTGCGCCTTCGGCGTTGTTGCCCTGCACAAAATAGTCGAAATACGTGTGTTGGATGAGGTTGAAAACATCCGCCATCCGATCGGGGTTGAGCATGGACGGTGTGCAATTGATAGCCTCGGTCATCAGAGCCGAGAAGTGCTCCACTATCTGCGCCTGCTCGTCGGTGATATGCACAACAGGCGTGCGCCCTTGCAGTGGTGTGGATGTGCGACGTGAACCGTAGGTGTTTTTCTCCAAAAACGAGGAGGAGAAGATGATATAACAGACTTTTGCGTCTTCAGAGAACTCATGGATAAGGAAGAAAGAGCCCGGCTCTATATATACCAAGTCATGGGCGGCGAAACTGTATTGCGAAATGTTGATAGTTGCGCGGGCTGTACCCGTCAGCATGAAGGCATAGGTGCCGCAACTCAATTTACATGGGAAACGACCGTACTCGTTGAGCAGTTTGCCACTTGCCTCGCCCATGATATAATCGATGGGGCAGTCCAATAACGGAATATTCTCTTTGTTCATAACAATCGTACTGTTTTATGGTGCAAAATTACACTTTTATTCTGATATGGCAAAAGAAAAGTATATGGTGCATCACCAGTCTAACAGTAGAAGTGTTTATTACAAAGAACAAATTCGCCTGATTTTTGTTTATTTGAAAGAACAATTTGATGCGGTTGCTATATGGTAATTCATGTGCCCTCAGGGCAACCGCATCAAAATAGTAATACAATAAGTAAAAAGGCGCAATAGTCCTCACAATAGCCTCTGAGTGCTATCAAAAAGACATATTGGGATGTGTTTTGTTTTGACGCAGTTGGCATGAAGAAAATGTTCAAAAGCATAGATAGTTTGCATAAATCACAAGAAATTTGTATCTTTGCGGGCTGCTTTGCGGGTTTGTGCGATTGCAGGTGAACGATTGGCACCGACAATTGTATGCAATGGTTAGGGATTAGAGAGTAGAGGGTAGGGCAGTAAAGGGAAAAGTATGGGGTATATACGGGGTCGGCGCGAAATACGGCAAGGGAAAATGATAATAACGATATAAACCAAATAGAGAAACAAAGAGAATAGAGAATATGAAGAATTACAAGTTATGGAACGTTGTGTGCGGTTGGGTGGTGTTTGCCATTGCAGCAGCGACGTACCTGTTGACCATCGAGCCCACGGCATCGTTTTGGGACTGCGGTGAGTTCATTAGCAGTGCACATAAGTTGGACGTGGGACACCCGCCCGGAGCACCATTCTTTATGCTGATGGGGCACTTTGCGCAGTTGTTCGCAAGCGACGTGAGCCATGTGGCAATGTGTGTGAATGCGATGTCGGCATTGGCATCGGCGTTTACGATACTGTTTCTGTTCTGGACGATTACGATGCTGGGGCGCAAATTGGTGCAACCCGATTCCGTGGCAAAAGGCATCGCGCTGTTGGGCGCAGGGGCTGTGGGTGCGTTGGCATACACGTTCAGCGATACTTTCTGGTTCTCGGCGGTAGAGGGTGAGGTCTATGCCTCGTCGTCGCTGTTTACGGCAGTGGTGTTCTGGCTGATACTGAAATGGGATGAGCACGCCGACGAGGAGGGTTCCGACAGATGGCTGATACTTATCGCCTATCTGATGGGCTTGAGTATCGGCGTCCACCTGCTGAACCTGCTGACCATTCCCTCCATCGTATTAGTGTACTACTTCCGCCGTTACGACTTCTCGTGGAAAGGCGTGATAGTGGCATTCCTGTCGTCGGTGGTAATCTTGGCGGCTATCCTGTACGGCATCATTCCGGGTATCCCGACCATTGCGGGTTGGTTTGAGTTGCTGTTTACCAACGTGTTAGGCTGTCCGTTCAATACGGGTTTGGCAATCTACCTTGTGCTGATGCTGGCATCGCTGGCATGGGCGATATGGGAGACGTACCACGTGTTGGACAAGAACGAAGCCCTCAATGTGCGTACCATTATATCTTTCGTGCTGGCGCTGACTTTGGCAGGCGTGCCTTTCCTGAAAGAGAGCGTGGTTATCGGCATCGTGGTGATTGCCGCTTTGCTGTGCGTGCTGTTCTGGAAGCGCAACGTCATCTCCGCCCGTTGGCTGAATACGGCAGCGATAATGGTGCTGATGGTGGTAATCGGCTACAGCAGTTATGCGGCTATCGTCATCCGCTCCAGTGCCGACACACCTATGGACCAGAACTCCCCCGACAATGTCTTCGCCCTCAAATACTACCTCAACCGCGAGCAGTACGGCGGCACGCCGTTGTTCTACGGGCAGACCTACAATGCCCCCGTCAAGTTGGAGGTGAAGGGCAACATCTGCACGCCCATCGAGAAGCAGGGACATGCGCAATACGCACCCGCACCCAAGGTGGATGGCGAGAAAGACCGCTATGCCATTACGGGATACAAGACCTCGTACGAGTTCATGGACGAGTTCAAGATGCTCTTTCCGCGTATGTATTCGCCGCAAGCCAGCCATATTCAGGGTTACAAAGACTGGGCGGACATCAAGGGCAAGCGCGTGCGCTACGACTACTGCGGACAGCAGAAGACCGACTACTGCCCCACGTTCACGGAGAACATGCGCTACTTCTTCCGCTATCAGGTCAACTTCATGTACTGGCGTTACTTCATGTGGAACTTCTCGGGCCGTCAGAACGATTTGCAGTCCTACGGCGATGTATCCAAAGGCAACTGGATAACGGGTATTCCGTTTATCGACAATGCTATGCTGGGCGATCAGTCGAAGTTACCCACCGAGTTGAAAGAGAACAAGGGGCACAATGTTTATTATATGCTCCCGCTCCTGTTGGGCATCATCGGTCTCCTCTGGCAAACAGGCAAACGCAGCGAAGACGGCAAGAAGAAAGAGGGCTTGCGCTCGTTCACTATCACGTTCCTGCTGTTCTTCTTCACGGGCTTGGCTATCGTGGTGTACCTCAACCAGACGCCTTACCAGCCGCGTGAACGTGACTATGCGTATGCGGGTAGTTTCTATGCGTTCTGTATATGGATTGGACTGAGTGTCATGGCAATAGCCGAACTCATCAACCGCGCTGTGAAGAACGAAAAGGCACAAGCGTCAGTGGCAAGCCTCACCACACTGGTATGCCTGCTTGTCCCCGCGCAGATGGCTTCGCAGAACTGGGACGACCACGACCGCTCGCACCGCTACTCATGCCGCGACTTCGGTGCCAACTACCTGAAATCCTGCGAGAAAGAGGCAATCATCTTCTCGAATGGCGACAACGACACCTTCCCGCTGTGGTACAACCAGGAGGTGGAGGGCGTGGGCACCGACATACGTGTATGCAACCTCTCGTACCTTCAAACGGACTGGTATATCGGGCAGATGAAGCGCCCCTACTACGAGTCGCCCGCGCTGCCTATCTCGTGGGAATACAAGGACTATATGCCTGGTCAGAACGAGGTTGTCTGGGTGGAGAACAAGGTCAAGGCACCGCTCGAGGTCAGCAAGGCATTCCAGTTCCTGCGTTCCGACGATCCGCGCACCAAGCGCAACGGTGACAACTACATACCTACCGACCAACTCTACGTTACCGCACCCGATGGCGAGCATATCAACTTCCAGAAGGCAACGCGTTTCACCCGTTCCCAAATGATGATTATGGAGATGCTCTCCACCAACCAATGGCAGCGTCCGATGTACTTTGCCGCTACCGTGGGCAATGACTACTACCTCGGTCTCGAGCCCTATATGGAACTCACGGGTATGGCATACCGCATCACGCCTGAGCGCAGTGCCGACGGGCAACCCCGCGTCAATACCGAGGTGATGTACGACAACATGATGCACAAGTTCGCCTACGGCAACATGAACTACCCGGGCATCTATGTGGACGAGAACCTGATGCGCATGTGTGTCACCCACCGTATGATGTTCACCCAATTGGCAGAGGCTCTCTACAACGAAGGGCAGCGCGACAAGGCGCATGAGGTCCTTGACTATGCCGAGAAGGTACTGCCTGAGTACAATATCCCGTACAACTATGCTTCGGCAACCATGGCGAGCATCTACTATGCTCTGGGCGATACCGCCAAGGCAAACTATATAGTGGACAGGCTTGCCAACGATGCTTCCGAGTACCTTCAGTACGGTGCTTCGCTCAGCAAGGCACGTCGCGCTTCGGTCAGTGCCATCAACCACAAGGCTGCTGTCCTGGGCATGGTGCTGCAAACCGCCAACCGCTATAAACAGAACGATATAGTGGATAAGTATTATCCCGTTTATGTGCAATATGCAAGTAGATAAAATCCCCGTCCTGCTACTCACGGGTTATCTGGGTAGCGGCAAGACCACATTGCTCAACCGTATCCTCACCAATCGCAAAGGGATACGCTTTGCAGTGATTGTCAATGATATAGGCGAAGTGAATATCGATGCTGACCTCATACAGAAAGGCGGTGTCGTATCCGCACAGGACGACAATCTTGTCGCCTTGCAAAACGGTTGCATCTGCTGTACGCTCAAGATGAACCTCGTGCAGCAACTGCATGATCTCTGCGCCCAACGCGCCTACGACTACATCGTCATCGAGGCGTCGGGTATATGCGAACCCGCACCCATCGCCCAAACGCTCTGCTCCTATCCGCAGATTGTGGCGAAATCATCGGCACCCGTCCCTGTCCTCGATAGCATCATCACCGTCGTGGATGCCCTCCGCATGCGTGACGAGTTCGCTTCGGGCAAGGACTTGCAGGCGACCAACATTGGCGAGGATGACCTTGCCTCGCTGGTCATTCAGCAGATAGAGTTCTGTAACCTCATTTTGCTCAACAAAGCCAGTGAGGTGACCAAGGACGAACTCAACCATATCCGTGCCGTCATCCGTGCCATACAACCAAAAGCCGAGATTATCGACTGCGACTACTGCGATGTGCCTTTCTCCAAATTGCTCGACACGCAACTCTTTTCCTTCGATGAAGTGGCAGGCTCTGCCGCATGGATTGCAGGCGTAGAGGGCGCGGTGGAAGACGATGATGACGATGACCACGATGAGCATCACCACCATCATCACGACCATGACCACGAGCATTTCCACAACGAAGAGGAGGGCGAAGCACTCGAATACGGTATCTCCACCTTTGTTTACTACCGTCGTCAGCCCTTCAGTCTCAATCGTTTCGACGAGTTTGTGGCGCGCCATTGGCCCAAGGGCGTGATACGTTGCAAGGGTATGTGCTATTTCGACGACGAGTATGACATATGCTACGTCTTCGAACAGTCAGGCAAGCAGTTCAACCTCAAGCAGGCGGGGGCTTTCTATGCCACGATGCCCCGCGAGGAACTCATGCAGATGATGGCACAGGACCCCACTCTTCGCCGCGACTGGGACGAACGTTATGGTGACCGTATGCAGAAACTTGTCTTCATCGGTCAGCACATGGACAAAGACGAGATAATCCGTCAATTGGATGATTGCCTTGCCTGATAGCCCTTGTCCTTACCGGTAATGAATGCAGTATTCCGCAAAAACCTTTGCGGCAGGTATTGAACAAGCGAAAAAGAAGCCGCTGTATCATATTTTCAGCAGGCTGTATAGCGTCTTTGGGACACCAAGGACGCTCTTTTTGTTAGAGACCGTCCTTAAGAAACGTCTGATAAATGCTTTGTTGGCGTGCTGTTCCGCAAAATGTGTGTTACCCAAGCAGTACTCCAGTCTCTATCACTACCACGGTAGCCATGCAGGCTATGACACCTGCCAGCCACCACCAGTGTACATGGTCGCTGCGCATCATCAGTAGTCCGCAGGTGATGGCTCCGTAGAGTAGAAATACTGATGGGGTGCTTATATCAATCTGTGTGGTGGAGTAGGGCAGGCTCTCTATCCACTCTACATACCGTCTCAGCAGCCATGCGCAACCTTGTACGGCTGTGCCTATCCATGTTCCTACAACACACCACGAGAGGGCTAATGCACCAAGGCACAGCGCAAACAACACAAACGCCATGGGTATGACAGCGATATTGGTGAGGGCGAAATAGTTGCTCGTTTGCCCGAAGTAGTGCAACGTCAAGGGTGCGGTGCCTATCTGTGCCGCCACCGAGGTGAGTAGCAGACCGCCAATGTAGGTGAACAGTGTCCCCCGCAACATCACCCGCTGCTGCATGCGCCGGGCTACGAACAGCAGTCCTGCCATGGCTGCAAAACTGAGTTGGAAACTAACGCTCCATAGCGACAACGGATTGACCAGCAATATGATGACTGCCGCTGCGGACAGGCAGTTGATACCCGACAGCGGGCGGCGCAACAGGTAACTGATTTCTATCAGCGTCACCATCAATGCACTGCGCATTACCGACGGGCTCAAGCCCGTAACGAAAGCATATACCCACAGTGCCGCTATGCCGACCAAGGCGATTGCCCATCGTCTGCCGCGCTCATCGTAGAGGGGTTTGGCGAGTCCGCCCAACGTCAGCAACCACATTATCACACCCCACATCACGCCCGTGTGCAGACCGCTGACCGCCAGAATATGCATGGCACCCGCGGCAGAGAAACTCTGCTGCACCTGTTTGTCCAACTCCTCGCGGTAGCCCAGTGTGAGTGCACTTACGATACCCAACTCCTGCCCGTGGATACCCAACGCCTTGTAGCGTTCATGCAACGCATGTTGGCATCGTTCTGCCATAGCACGCACACCATGTATGGGCTGATTACCAATCACTTGCCAGTTGCCCCGATGCGCCCAGCCGCTACCTGCCAGTCCCTGCAACCGCAGATAGCGGCCATAATCGAAATCGCCTGACATTCCTCCGCGCCGCACGGTGGTTTGCACCAACAACACATCACCCAACTCAGGGTAACGGAGGCTGTCTTTCTGGAGGTAAAGCAGCACCTTGCTGCCGTCTTCCACCTGTGCGGTATAACGGATGGTCTTGGCGCGTTCCTGCCCCTCGCTGAGGAGATGCAGACAGAGCACCGTATCACGGTCGAGATACGGTACTTCGCTGTCAGACAATAGATTAACGGGGAATGCCGTGTAGTAGCACAGCACCAATACACTCACCAGCGGCACCAACGCAAGCAGCCACGTATGTGCCGCCAGCCATCTCATTTCTGCTTTAGCATATCGATGGCAGCCAACGGGTCTTTGGCTTGGAACACCGCACTACCCGCTACCAGTACATCGGCACCGGCACGCCACAACTCGGGCGCCCACTTGCGGTTCACGCCTCCGTCCACCTCAATCAGTGTCGGCAGCCCGCGCGCATCTATCGCCTGACGCAAGTAGCGCACTTTATCCAAGGCTTCGGGAATGAACGACTGCCCTCCGAAACCCGCATACACCGACATGATGAGCAGCATATCCACCTTGTCTATATACGGGTCGAGGCGGTGCACATCAATATCGGGATTGATGGTGAGGCACGTGCGCACCCCTTTGGCACGAATCAGGTCGAGGATGGCATCGGCTTGGTCGGTGGCTTCGAGGTGAAACCCCACGCTCCACGCCCCTGCATCGCAGAAACGCTCCACGTATTTCTCGGGGTGCGTAATCATCAGGTGCACGTCCAACGGTTTGGTACAGTGCTGTTTGAGCGTCTTCATCACGGGAAACCCGAAGGAGATGTTCGGCACAAACACGCCGTCCATCACGTCCACGTGCAGGTATTCCGCGTTGCTGCGGTTAATCATTTCACACTCGCGTTGCAGGTTCCCGAAGTCTGCCGCCAACAGACTCGGCGAAATCCGATGGGGTCTGTTCATATATGCCATTCTTAATTCTTGATTTTTAATTCTTTATTCCTCTCTCCGACAAAGGTACTGCTTTTCTTCGATATATACAATTATTTTCTTTTTGGGGACTAATCGGCTCGCGTCGTCATCGTGCCAATGTCGGGTTAAGTGTATGTAATTAGTA
>SAMEA104315424__coassemble_1436_pt1 | contig 10787 bp, 6 predicted proteins | sample SAMEA104315424__metabat2_low_PE_013 | metagenome-assembled genome bin SAMEA104315424 (sample SAMEA104315424) | gut metagenome | biome: Monkey gut; feature: monkey-associated habitat; material: faeces | place: China | collected 2013 | reverse complement strand
TGCCCGCCAGCACAAGCCCGCCTATAAAAGAAAACAACATCTCCATATCACATATCCTTATTATAATAATCACATCATAGCCACCATTTTTTACGGCAACATCCATGCCCCAAGGTGGCAAAATCATCCGTTCTACCCCGCAAAGATAATACTTTTTAAGCATCTATGCAAACACAAACAGGACTTCCACCAAGGTCATCACCAGACAACCCTATGACTGCCCCGAAGATTTCCCGTGTCATTATCGGGTTAAGAGTATGACATTAGTATGTGATTAGTATGTGATTAGTATGTGATTAAGCCGTCAATATCGGAACTATGGAAGACATATAGTGTGGGGATAGTGTGGGGACGACGCGTCCCGCGTCGTCATATACAAACGACGCATAATATCAATCAAAATCCGATTATTTTATACAAACAACATCATTTCAACGCCATTTCTCAACCATAATCTATAAAAATCACAAAATGCACGTCATTTCTTGCACACATCAGCAGAATAATGTACTTTTGCACTCGGTATTAGTTTCTTATTTGTTAGGTATGAGCAACATTCGATTTGAGGCATTGAAGAATGCCTGGAGCCACGAGCCCGTGGCTGTCCCGAGTTCCACACCACGCGCCAGCGTCATCTTTGCGCAGAACGTCTTCACGCGCGAGAAGATGAAGGAGTACATCGCCAGCAACGTGCTTGAGCAACTCTTCGACCTTATGGACAACGAGAAGACCCTGAGTCGCGACATCGCCAACAGCGTAGCCATTGGCATGAAGAAATGGGCAATGGAGCAAGGCGCCACCCACTACACACACTGGTTCCAGCCTCTCACGGGCGGCACGGCGGAGAAGCACGACGCTTTCTTCAGTTTCGGCGCGGACGGAGCACCCATGGAGGAGTTCTCGGGCAGCGTATTGTATCAGCAGGAGCCCGACGCCAGCAGTTTCCCCAGCGGCGGTATCCGCAACACCTTCGAGGCACGCGGCTACTCGGCGTGGGACCCCTCGTCACCTGCCTTCGTGGTTGGCGACCGTCTCTGTATCCCCACCATCTTCGTTGCCTACACGGGCGAAGCCTTGGACTACAAGACTCCGCTATTGCGTTCCATATCAGCGGTCAACAAAGCCGCAGTAGCGGTAGCCAACTACTTCGACCGCAACGTAAAGCGCGTGTACAGTTACCTGGGTTGGGAGCAGGAGTTCTTCCTCGTGGACGAAGCCTTGTTCGTAGCCCGTCCCGACCTTGTGATGACGGGGCGCACGCTCATGGGGCATACCGCCAGCAAGAACCAGCAGTTGGACGACCACTATTTCGGCATCATTCCCGAGCGCGTGTTGCGCTTCATGACCGAACTTGAGATAGAGGCACTCAAACTGGGTATCCCTGTCAAGACACGCCACAACGAAGTTGCCCCCAACCAGTTCGAGTTGGCACCTATATACGAAGAGGCTAACCTCAGTAGCGACCACAACCAACTCATCATGTCGCTCATGGAGCAGGTAGCACGTCGCCACCATTTCCGCGTACTGCTACACGAGAAGCCTTTCGGGGGTGTGAACGGTTCGGGCAAGCATTGCAACTGGTCATTAGGTACCAATACGGGAGTCAACCTGCTCAGTCCGGGCAGGAATCCCTACCAGAACCTGCAGTTTGTCACTTTCCTTGTCAATGTACTCATGGCGGTACAGCGCCACAACGGGCTGCTCAAAGCGTCCATTGTCTCTGCCACCAACGCACACCGCCTGGGGGCTAACGAGGCTCCGCCCGCTATCATATCGGTCTTTCTCGGTACGCAAATCACGGAAGCGCTCGACCAAATCGAACATGCCGACGTGGAAAAAGGCATCATCATCAATGCCAAAAAGGAAATGAAACTCGGCGTTGGCAACATTCCCGAGATACTTCTCGACAATACCGACCGCAACCGCACGTCGCCTTTTGCCTTCACGGGCAACCGTTTCGAGTTCCGTGCCGTGGGCTCTTCCGCCAACTGTGGGGCGGCTATGCTTGCCCTCAATGCCGCTGTGGCTGAGCAACTGACGCTGTTCCGCGAGGAGGTGGACGCACTCATAGAGGGGGGCGAAGCCAAGGAGCGTGCACTCTTCACGATCATCAAACGCTATCTCAACGGGTGCCACGCCATACGTTTCGACGGCAACGGATATAGCGAGGAGTGGAAAGAGGAAGCCCGCAAACGCGGTTTGGACTGCGAGACCAGTGCCCCTCTCGTGATTGACAACTACCTGAGCGACAGTTCCGTAGCCATGTTCCGTACCACAGGAGTGCTTTCCCTGCCGGAACTCCAGTCGCGTTGCGAAGTGAAATGGGAGAACTACACGCTCAAGATACAGATTGAGTCGCGTGTATTAGGCGACCTTGTCATCAACCACGTACTGCCCGCCGCCAAACGCTACCAGACCATGTTGCTGCAGAATGTGCTGAGTGTAAAGCAGGTCTTCCCCGAGGACGAGGTGGGCAAACTCAACGAGCAGGACTATATCATCATCCGCCGCATAGAGAAGCATGTGGCTGCTATCATCGGGGAAGTGGAGCAGATGAAGAATGCGCGCAAGCAAGCCAACCACATCGACAGCCAGCGCGACAAGGCTATTGCCTACCACGACCATGTAGTGCCGCTCATGGAGCAGATACGCGACCATGTGGACCACCTCGAACTGGTAGTGGACGACGAACTCTGGACCCTCCCCAAGTACCGCGAAATGCTCTTCGTCCACTAACCATTCCCTTGCCGCTCAACTACTCCCTCCCGTACATTTTCCAATAGACCACGGGCAGGACGGTAATCGTCAGCGGGAGGGTGAGCAGCGAGCCGAAGCATATCACCACACCCATCGGCATCCAGAGGCTCGTATGGGCAATAATCATCGACAGCACGCCGAGTGCTGTCGTGGCGGTGGTCAGGAAGATAGGACGCATACGCCGCATACCCGCCTCGAAAGCCGCCTCGCGCACGGCATAACCCGCCTTGTGCCGCAACTCCTCCGCATACTCGTACATCATTATCGCATTGCGCACAATCACGCCTATCAGGCTCACTATTCCCAGTACCGCCGTTATCGAGATGTCCAGCCGGAACACATACAGCCCCACAAACGCCCCGAACACGCACAGCACGGCACTCGACAGCGTCAGCAACGCCAGCGACACCTTGCCGAAATAGTACAGCAGCAGCACGAACATCACCATCAGAGCCGCCACCACGCTCCACATGATAGGCGGCACCATCTCGCCGTTGAGGACGCTCAGTCCGCCGTACGACACATATATATCATCGGGCAGGTCAAGGTTGTCCTGCATCCACGCCTTCACTTTCTTCTCGGCTGCCACCTGACTCGTCGTACCCCGCAGGTCGCAACCCACGGTTATCGTCCTTACCGAGTTGCGCCGCTCGATAGACGCCCTGTGCCATTCGGGCGTGAGCGTAGCCACCTGCCGCAGCGGCACCCACACACCGGGGTAGGCGATAGGTATCATCAGATCCTGCAATTCATCCGCCGACATATGTTTCGCCCCGTCGGTATAGAGCAGCACGGGTATGCCGTAGTCGCCCTCCCACAGGGTCGTCATCTTCGTGCCGTTGGTTAGGCTGCTCAGGTAAAGCTTGTTGTCTATGTTTTGGTTAATTCACACACTGTCCGTGAATTAATGGTTAATTTGTGATAATTAATGTTTCCTTTTTGGGTTAGTTGTTGTTAGTTGTTGACGAATATGTGTGCCTGTTGCATATGGTGTATTTGTGTTTTGTGTGGTGAGAATGGAGAAAGTACTGAAAAATGCCAATTTTTGTGATATTGATTATCACTAAGTTACAAAGAAAATGCAAAAATAATGCAGAAAAATTTGGATTTTGGACGATTTTGTATTATCTTTGTACCGAATTTGGGGATGATGTTGTGCTGATGAGTGGTGTGTGAGTTTTAGTAATTTCCGGTAAGTTGTGTATTAGTGTAGGGGAATGTGTGTGGGATGACTTGATGTAGTGAACGAAGTGCACTACGTGTCGGTGTGTCTGTTGTTGGCGTGTCAGTAGTTGTTGAAATCCGTACCATGGAAAATTACCTGCAACTGACGGATACCTGTACCCGCTAATGGTAGATGGCGTTTTTGCTTACTCCAAGTGGCAAAACAGAAGAAAAACAAAGAAAACTTACATTATTGTAAGTAAATCCTTGCGCGTTTCCCTGAAAAGCACTACTTTTGCAGCCGGTTTCGGAAAGGAATAGCCGATAGCGGGTTGACGGACTTGTTAATTAATACGGCGTAGCCGTCTGTTCAAAGTATCCCAAGGAAACAGCAAATTTATGGTGCAACAATAGCAAAACCGATGAAGAATAAGAAAGAAGAAATACTGCAAGCGGCGGAAGAGGAGTTCGCACGCAACGGGTACGAGGGGGCGAACATCTCGCGGATTGCGAAGAAAGTAGGCGTGACGCACGTGCTACTCTACTACCACTTCCAAGACAAGGAGAACCTCTTCCGCGAGGTGCTGCAACGCAAGATTGAGCAGTTTATCCAATCGGTACTCGTGCCCGAGGGAACGGAGAACCTCCACTTTATGGAGAATATCGACATGCTCATTATCCAGAACTTCAACATCTTCGCCAACAATATCATGCTGGTGCGCCTGTTGGTCAACGAGACGGGACAGATACCGGCATCACTCTACGACATCGCCCACAAGCAATACAGCGCGTACCTCGAGCGGCTGCAACGCGCCTTAGACCGCGAAGCAGCGGCAGGGAACACCGTCCCATTCAATGCCGAGCGGCTTATTCTCACCATCTGTTCGCTCAACATCATGGCAGTACTCGTGATGCCCGCCATGGAGAACCTGCTTCCCGAAGCGGAACAAGACCGCACCAAGGTGCAGCAGAGACGATTGGAAGAGAATATACGGTATATACATTCCATATTGACGACTCTCCCGCCCGCAGAGAGGGGGCTTACTGATAATGATAAAGCAAACTAAACAATACAGAACAAATATGAAAACTATGAAGTATTTTAGAATCAGCTTTATGACAGGCTGTATCGCCTTGATGGCAAGTTGTTCCGACCCCGTCCAATCGCGTATGGGCGAATATGGTTACAATATCGCCAAGTCGGAGGTCGTTATTGACGACTCTGTGCACATCGTACTCCCTGCTGAGCAAGGGGCTCTACTTTTAGAGCAAAAAGATGGTAGCAGCATTATCCTGACTATGACCAAATTTGGGGGCGATACCTACACGACAACAGGCGAATTGCAGGACGACAAGATAGTCCTCAAGCCCTTTACACGCATCATCAGCGTGACCTACAAAGACACGGTAACCGAGGTACTCCTGCCCGTCGAAAAGACTTTCAACGAAGATTACAACCTCGAAGTATCGGGCGAGGCGGATGTATATGGCGAGAGCATTCATTTCACCTTGCAGTATTCAGGCAAGTGCATATCAAATGGCAAAAAGATGATTGGCTCAAACATTCTGATGATTGCCAAAAAGAACTGACGCACATGAAACTATACCAACAAGCCCTGTTCTATTTTGCTTTATTGTGCCTTGTCGGGTGTGATAAACTGCCCCTCAAGCAGAAGCCGCAGTATGAGGTGCGCCCCATCAAGGTCGAGGTGCAGACCATCGGACGGCAGACACACATAAACACGCACACGTATGTGGGCAAGATAGAAGAGGCGTCGAGTGTGCCGCTGAGTGTGCAGACAGCGGGACAGGTAACTGCCGTCTATGTAAAGAAAGGCGACCACGTGAAGGCAGGGCAAGCCCTCCTGCGGTTGGACGATACCCAAGCCAAGAACGCTTTGCAGGCTGCCAACGCCACACTCAAACAGGCGCAGGACGGCTACAACCGTGCCAGAAAAGTCTATAAGGAAGGTGGCGTGACGGAGCAGAAGATGGTGGAACTGAGCAGCCAGTTGGAACAGGCACGTTCCATGGTGTCTATGTCGCGCAAATCGATGGACAACTGTGTGCTGTATGCGCCCAACAGCGGCGTGATAGGCGAGTGCAAAGTCCAAGCCGGACAAGTGGTTGCCCCCGGCCTGAACCTGGTAACACTCTTGGATATGGCGGGCTACAACGTTACGTTTGATGTGGCGGAAGGCGACATCGCATCCATTCAGGTGGGCGATAGCGGGATGATACAGATACCCGCTCTCGGGCAGGACACGCTGCCTGTTCGTGTAGTAGAAAAGAATCTGTTGGCAAATACCATTTCCCATACTTATACCGTCAAAGCCGTGCTAACCAATACACAACACAAAGATTTACTGCCGGGTATGGTGAGCAAAGTATGGCTTCGGTCACAAAGCATATCGGGCTATTTCGTACCTGCCGCCTGTGTACAGACGCTCACGAGCGGACCATCGGTATGGGTAATACAAAACGACATCGCCACACGCAGACGGGTGGAGATTGGTCAGTATGCCGCCGCAGGCGTGGTCATCACCCAAGGGTTGAATGAAGGCGACCAAGTAGTCGTCGAGGGCTTCCAGAAACTATACAACGGGGCAAGGACCTCTTATTAGTTAAGAGTTGAAAGTTTAGAATTGAGAGAAGTTTTTAAGTAGAAAGTTTTATAGTTTTGCACGTACTACTTCCCACTAATAACCCTCCACTGCACTAAACTCTCCACTCTAAATTCTCCACTCCTTTCAACTATCAACTTTCAACTAAAAAAAGGACAATGAAAAAACGCAATCACATAGAGGGTGCTATGCGGAGCCACAACCTTGTGTTGCTGGTGGTATTGGTACTGACGGCGGTAGGCATATGGTCGCTGCCGAAGATGAACAAGGACGAGTTCCCGCAGTTCACTATCCGTCAGGGCGTGGTGGCTGCTATCTATCCGGGGGCTACGGCAAAAGAGGTGGAAGAGCAGGTTACTATCCCTTTGGAGAATTTCCTCAATAGTTATATCGAGGTGGACAAAGCCACCACCTATTCCACCACCGAGGACGGAGTGGTGTACGTGTATGTCAGTATCCGAAACTCCGTAAAGTCGGCGGCTGACGCCTGGACAAGTATCCGTGCGGGGCTTGACCTGTTCAAGAAAACAAGCCTGCCCGCAGGTGTATTGCAGATTGTGGTGGTGGACGATTTTGGCAGCACCTCGTCTATGTTGCTTGCCGTGGAGAGCAACGAGCGCAGTCCGCGCGAGTTGGAGACCTATACCCGCCAACTATGCACCCAACTGCGCACCATTCCCGAGATGGGCAAACTCAAGATACTCGGTGCGCAGCACGAAGAGATAGCCGTTACCATAGATGCGGCACGCCTCTCCGCGTATGGTATCGACCAAAAGGCACTACAGATGTCGCTTATGCTGCAGGGGTTCCGCACCCTAAGCGGCAACCTGCAAGGCAGCACGGGACTGCAAGTGGCTATCCCATACACGAGTGAGCGCGAGATAGCCGAACAGATAGTATGGTTCGACCCCGCTTCGGGAGCGACTATCCGTCTGAAAGACATCGCCACCATAGAGCGCCGTTACCCCAAAGCGGACAAGTTTGTGGAGTACTATACGGGCGATGCGGCAGCCGCTATCGCGCCCGACCGATCGTGCCTTATCCTGAATATGGAGATGGTAGCAGGCAACAACATCGTGGCGTTTGGCAACAAGGTGGAGAAGGAATTGGACAAAGCCCGTGTGCAACTGCCGCCGGACGTACATTTCCATCGCATTACCGACCAACCGAAGGTGGTGGACGACTCCGTGAAATCGTTTATGCGCGACATAGTGATGTCTATCATCGTGGTGATTGCCGTGATGCTGGTGCTTTTCCCGCTCCGCACGGCATTAGTAGCATGCACGGGCGTGCCTGTCTGTACCGCCATCGCCGTGGGACTGATGTACCTGACGGGTATCGAACTCAATACCGTCACCCTTGCCGCACTTATCGTGGTACTGGGTATGATTGTCGATGACTCGGTAATAGTCATCGACGGCTATACCGACCTGCTCGAACACGGACACAGCCGATGGTATTCGGCGGCGGTCAGCACAGAGCAACTCTTTGTACCGATGGCACTCGCCACTTGCTCCATCTCGGGTATGTTCTTCCCAATGACCAAGATTATCACGGGGCCGTTGGGCGACTTTGTGCAACTCTTTCCATGGGCGATACTCTTTGCCCTAACCGCCAGTATCTTCTATGCCACATGGGTTACACCCTATATGGCTACCCGCTATATCCGTCGCCGCAGACCGGAAGAGATGGGATGGTTCGAGCGCGGACAGAACCGATTCTTCGGTGCTTTGCAGAATGGTTACCAACGCCTGCTGAACGCTTGTTTCCGCCACCCGTGGGTGTCCTATATAGTGCTGATTATCTGCTTGGCTACGGGTGTCATATTGATGGTTACGCAACTGAACCTGCAACTATTGCCCAAGGCGGAGCGCGAGTGCTTTGCCGTAGAGATACACCTGCGCGAGGGAGCGACTGTGGAGGAGACGGCACAAGTGGCAGACTCGCTGGCGCGTATGCTGCGTAGCGACAAGCGTATCACCTCCATCACGTCGTTTGTGGGGCAGGCAAGCCCGCGTTTCCATGCCACCTATACACCACAGATGGCTAAACCGAGTTACGCACAGTTTATCGTCAATACCACCTCCACCAAAGCCACGGCGGAACTGCTCAAAGAGTATGCACCCCGCTACGAAAACTATTTCCCGAATGCGTACGTGCGGTTCAAGCAGTTGGACTATCAGGCGGCAAAGAACCCGTTGGAGGTGCGCTTCAAGGGCGAAAATTTGGAGGCGATAGTGCCGTATGCCGATAGTCTGCGACGCTATATGTCGGAGCAGCCGGAACTGACGTGGGTACACTCGGACTATGACCAATTTGCGCAGCAGACGCGCATCACTTTGCGGGAGGACGAGGCAACGCGCTTAGGCATCACGGAGACCACGCTCTCGCTCTACCTGAGCAGCCTGACCAACGGCACGAAGATGACCACCGTGTGGGAGGGCGACTATGGCATACCCGTGTTGCTCTATACGGCAGGGGCGGACCGGATGACGATTGACCAACTGCAAGACCTGATGATACCTACCGCCTACCCGACTGTCCGGGTGCCACTCCGCCAAGTGGCTACACTCACACCGGAGTGGCACAGGGCGTCTATCGAGCATCGCAACTCGGTAAGAACTATCACGGTAGGTTGCGACCTGCGAGGAACAACCAGCCAAGTGGCGGCGGAAAAGAAAGTGAAAGCATGGATTAGCGACAACCTGCAAGACCTGCCCGAAGGAGTAAGTATCTCGTATGGCGGACTGAGTGCCATCAACGGGGAGATGGTGCCGCCTATTATGTGGAGTGTGGTGGCAGCCCTATTGGTGATGTTTGTACTGCTCTTGTACCATTTCGGCAAAGTGTCATTGGCAGTGCTGACGCTGTCGAGTGCGATATTGTGTATCTTCGGGGCATTTGTGGGGCTGTATGTGTTCGGACTGGACATCTCGATAACGGCGGTACTGGGTATCGTGAGCCTGATAGGTGTGATTGTCCGCAATGCGATAATGATGTACGAGTACGCAGAGGAGTTGCGCCACAAGGGATATAGCGTGCGCGAGGCGGCTTACGAAGCGGGTATGCGGCGTATGCGTCCTATCTTCCTCACCACCGCCACCACGGCACTCGGTGTCCTGCCGATGATTATCGCCCATACGAGCCTCTGGATGCCGATGGGTGTAGTCATCTGCTTCGGTTCGCTCCTCACCCTCCCCCTCACCATCACCATCCTGCCCGTAACGTACTGGAAGATGTATGATTGATAGATAATAGTTGAGAGTTGAGTGCAGTGGAGAGTTGAAAGTTGAAAGAAGTTGGAAAGTTATGACGATGCGAGACGATAAGGAATTCTGCTCAAGCCATTGGCTTTCGCTTCGCTACGAAAGCACCCCGTTTCGCCCACGGGCTTACGGGGACCCCGCAGGCACTCAGTGCGCAAAGCGCACCTGCCTTACGCTTCACGTCTCCATACTGCACTCAACCTCAATTTCTAATGCATAGTCGCCATAGGAGTCGCAGGAGGATGGCGAAAAGGGTGAAAGCTCCAATCCAAGCGAGACAGCGTACCGTCCGTGGAATATACTTCTCGGGTGGAAGTTGTTCCGTTACTTCGCGGTCGCGATAGAGAGTGTCGGTGCGGGTGATTGTCCTTTCCATCCACCTATCACGCCAATGGTCGAGATAGACGGTATCGCCGCGGATGTATTCACGGATATAGATACTATCGCGGTGGTAGGTGCTATCCTGCCTTAGGGAGTTCGTCAGGGTGTGCGAGGTCGTATTCGCGGGCGGCACGCTGCGCCTCGATGTAGTGCATGCACTGCTCCAAAGGACAAGGCACATCATACAGAGGATACGGATCGGGGTTGATAATTTCGATGTAAACGGGTTCATAACGTTTGTTTTTACGGTCGTTGTAATTGGTTAGCAGTATCTCACGCAGTTTACGTAGTGTGCGGCGGGAAGAGAGCAGACGTGGTTGCGGCGGAATGCGGTTTTTACCATCATTGGTCGTACCCGCGGACGAGAGAGCACCCCGTTTCGCCCATTGGCTTACGGGGACCCCGAGGGCGTCCGCGTCCCCGGTGCTTGCCACACCGACCAAGATACAACCTGCCGTATCACGAGGGTAGTTGCCTGCGTGGATGCGTATCCCTGTGCGTCCGACCACGTTGCCGATAAGAGGCAGTACCTCTCCGAAGCGGGGCGACATAGTGAGTGTAACAGGATAGAATCCTGCAGGGATAGCGACATCGG
>SAMEA104315424__coassemble_1425_pt1 | contig 10830 bp, 9 predicted proteins | sample SAMEA104315424__metabat2_low_PE_013 | metagenome-assembled genome bin SAMEA104315424 (sample SAMEA104315424) | gut metagenome | biome: Monkey gut; feature: monkey-associated habitat; material: faeces | place: China | collected 2013 | reverse complement strand
GTCGCCAAAAGAAGAAGTTTTTTCATAAAATTAGAGACCTCCCCAACCCCTCCATGGGAGGGGTTCAATAGAGAGGATTTGTTTATTGTTGTACATTAGTTATTATTCTTATTGGACTTATTAGCCCCATTGGTCTTATTTGGATTTTTAGTATAACATCCGTCGAGCCCCTCCTTTGGAGGGGATGGGGAGGTTGCCTATTCCTTGACAAAACGTAGTACTTGCGTGCCTATCTGGAGCAGGTAGGTGCCACAGGGCAGGTGACTGACATTGATTTGCGTGCCTTGCGCCGTGGCGAGCAACTGCCCTGCGGTGGAGTAGATACGCAGCGTGGCATCATCGGGGATGCCCTGCACGCAGAGAACCTCATGCGTGGGGTTGGGATAGACAATGACCATACCGGGCTGTGCATCGTCCGTAGCGGTGGGCACGGGCGGCATATTGGAGAAGGTGATTTTGATAATGTTTTCCATGTACTCTTCTCCCAACAGATAGCCCTCGTGGTCAATCAGTTGGATACGGTCGTCAGCGAAGACCCACTTGCCAATGGCGGCAATGTCTTCCGTACGGTCGGCACCAAAATAACGGTGCTCAACGGTGAGACGGTCTGCCATGAGCGGTAAACTGCATAGCAGACAGACAAACAGGATGAACCTTTTGTTCATAGTATTGATGTTTTTGCGAGTGGCGGTTCCGACCACCCATACATAAAAAACAAAGCGTGGAACCCTTATCCTTGCTCATTCTCAACATCGAGGTTCTAGCCTGACCTTCCCATAAGAATAAACAATAACGCCCACGCCGGTATGCAGATATACACCAAAAATGGTGTATGAATACACACCTCAGGGCGTTTATTGCCTTCTTGTTTTGGATGGGTGAAATTGGCTAGATTTCGATGTTCCAAAAACAAGCGCTGATAAACGCCGTTTGATAACAATATATGCGCAAAGACTCCTTGTGCGAGGCGTTATTGTTGCTGTATGTGACTACATACACATACAGCCGCAGCCCGATAATACGGACTTTGACCATAGTTGCACGCAGCCTTTCCCGCCCCAACTATCCCCAACGTAAGCCTTTGCGGTCGCAAAAGTAAGGAATTATTTGCACGCGTGCAAATAATTCTATTTACGATTTGCGAATTTACGATGTACTATTTGGGGTAACGTACACACAAGAGGAGAGGTCTCCTACTTTATCTCACTCAGTTCCAACCAACGCATCTCCGCCTCGTCAAGCAGTGTCTGCACTTCTTTATATCGTGCCGAGGCTTTGGCAATGGCTTCGGGTGCTGTCAATCCTCCCGATAGTTGCGCTTCCAGATCCCCTTTCTCCTGCTCCAATTGCGGAATGCGAATCTCCAACTCCTCCAACTCACGTTTCTCCTTGAATGACATTTTCCGCGCACGATTGCCTGTATCCTGCCGTGTATCGGGTTTCGTATCACCACGCTGCGGCTTTTCGTTTCTTGTCTCCTCGTTCTTGACTTTTATTTCTTCCCTGTATTGCGTATAATTGCCGGGAAAGTCCTGTATCTCGCCGTTACCGTGGAAGACAAACAGATGGTCCACCACCTTGTCCATGAAACAGCGGTCGTGACTCACCACTATCAGGCATCCCCTGAACGCCGACAGGTATTGCTCCAACACATTGAGCGTAGGAATGTCGAGGTCATTGGTCGGCTCATCCAGAATCAGAAAGTTGGGACTGCGCATCAACACCGTGCACAGGTGCAACCGCTGCCGCTCTCCGCCCGACAGTTTTGCCACATAGTCGTACTGCTGTGCGGGTGAGAATAGAAACATCTGCAAAAACTGGCTTGCCGTCATCTTCTCACCGTTCCCCATATCCACCACTTCGGCTATATCGCGCACAATATCAATTACTTTCTTGTCGGCATCGAACTGCAATCCTGTCTGCCTATAGTACCCGAAACGCACCGTACTACCCACATCAAAATGCCCGCTGTCAGGCTCCACCTCACCCAACAGAAGCCGTAGGAACGTGGACTTGCCCGTACCGTTGTTGCCTATGATACCCAACTTCTCATAACGCGAGAAGACATACGAGAAATGCTCGAGTATCTGCAATCTATGCGGTGTATCCGACCCGTCTCGGGCAGGTATCGTAAACGCTTTGCACACATCTTTCGCCTCAAATATCTTGTTGCCGATATACCCCGACTGCACTGCCAACTGCACATCTGCTGCCTGCTGCACGCGCTTTGCCTTGCGCTCTGTCTCGTAGAAATTGTCTATCCTGTACTGCGCCTTGTGTGCCCGTGCCTGCGGCATACGCCGCATCCATTCCAGTTCGGTGCGGTAGAGGTTGCGGTACTTGTCCGCCTCCGCGTTCTGCACCTCTATCCGCTCTGCCCGTTTCTCCACATAGTAGGCATAGTTGCCGTGGTAGGAATATAGTCGGTTCTGGTCTATTTCCAAGATGTCGGTGCACACTCGGTCAAGAAAATAACGGTCGTGCGTTACAAGCAGCAAGGTGATAGCCGAGCGCCGCAGATAGTCCTCCAACCATGCCACCATATCCAGGTCCAAATGGTTGGTAGGCTCGTCCAACAACAGAAAATCAGGTTCTTCCGACAGCACCTGCGCCAATGCTACCCGCTTCTGCTGCCCTCCGCTCAAGTGCCCGATGAGTTGGTCGGTATGGGTAATACCCAACTGCGTCAGAAACTGCATAAACCGCAACTCCTGCTCCGAAGTGCTGCAAAGAGAGCGTACAGATACATCTTGCGGAAGCACAATGCGTTGCGGCAGATAACTGACACGCAGGTCGTTACGCCATATGATACATCCGCTGTCATAGTCGGTATGGCGCATCAGAATATCCATCAGCGTACTCTTCCCTACCCCGTTGCGGGCTATCAGCGCCATCCGCTGTCCTTCATTGACTGCAAACGAAATGTCCGAAAACAGCACCTTCGACCCCACCGACTTGGTCAGGTGCTCCACTAACAAATAAGGGGTTACTACTGCCATACTGCCACACTACAAATCCATACTATATCTTTGCCGCCACAAAGTTAGTATTTTCTATGCATATACACAACCTCCCCAACCCCTCCAAGAGCACCCCGCGACAGGAGGGGCTCAATAAAATAAAGTCTTAACGATGCGAGCCGCGTCGTCTCCCAATTTGCGTTATTTTGTCAAATCGGTGTAGCGGCGGTAGTTGACACGGTAGGAGATGAGGGCGTCGGTGAGGGCGTTCTCGGCTTGGAGGAATGAGGTCTGGGCGGTGAGGAGGTCGGTGATGGTGCCCATGCCTGCGCGGTAGTTGACGCCCGAAAGGCGGTAGTTCTCTCGCGCAATATCCAAAGCGTGGCGGTTCTCCGTGACAAGCAACCACGACTCTGTCATCTTGTCCCACGCCTGTTGGGTACGCAGCGCGAGGAGTTCGTTGGTGTGCTGCTCCTGCAAGCGTGCCTGCTCGAGGGCGATATTGTTCTCACGAATCTTGTGACCCGTCTCCCACCAGTCCGTAAGTGGCACGGACACCGTGACGAAGACAGCCCCGTTGCCCGTCTTGCTGCCCAAGCCGTCGCGCAAGAAACTGGTTTGCATATTGCTGTAGCCATAGTGGGCACCTACTGCCACCTGCGGAAGGGCTTCGGCAATGGTCATACGGCGGTTGAGTTCAGCAGCGCGGACGGAAAGAGATAACAATGAGGATTCTACCCCCGACCTCCCCAACCCCTCCAAAGGCGGGGCTTGCAGAGTAGAGTCAGCATTGATGGATTCTAAGCGGATATTGTTTAATCCTTCGCCCATTTGGTCGGGGTAGGTTTTGCCGATGGATTGCCATAATGCTCTTTTGGCAAGGGCGAGACCGTTGTCCAATTGGATTTGGGTGCGCTGTATCTCGGACTGACGGAGTTCCACCTGCAGGAGGTCGGTTTGCAAAGCCAATCCTGCGTCCACGGCAACACTGACGGTACGATGGACGGTGTCAAGGAGTGCGGTGACGGCTTGCAGGGTCTGCTGCTTCTCGGTCAGTCCGACCACCAGCCAGTAACTCTCCTCCACCTCTTCGAGGAGGTCGCGCTCGGTGATTTCGTTCTGCAGGCGGGCAGCCTCGACGCCTACCTTTGCCAGTTGGTTGCCTGCCACTATCTTGCCGCCCATATAGACGGGTTGGATGGCAGTGACGCCCACTTGGTAGCCGTATTGGAAGAGGGAAATGGTGTTATCCAAGCCCAATGCAGCACCGTAGTTGCCGTAGAGGGTGGTGAGCAGGTCGCGCACGGAGGCATTGTCGAAATCGTTGATGCCCACTTCCACCAACGGATGCAGGCTGTGATAGCCCATAGCCGATGCCTTGACCTGCGGGAAATACTTGGTAAAAGCCTGGTCCTTGACCGCCTGCGCCTTGTCGATGTCCAAAGCGGTACGGCGGAGTTCCAAGTTGTTCTGGCGGGCAAGAGAGAGACAAGAGTCGAGAGTAAGACAGGAAGACCCAGACTCCCCCACCCCCAAAAAAGAGGGGGTGTTTTGCGATGTGTCTAATGTGGTTTGCGCATTGACAAGCATAGGCATCGCCATCACGGCGAGAGTCAACAGATATTTGGTTGTTATCTTCATTTGTTTTTTGTACCTTTATATAAGAGTAATACAATTATGTTCATAGTTTGCAGTTTTCGTTTGGCGGCGCAAAAGTACTGCTTTTTCGTTATACGTGCAAGAGAATACTTACAAAAGTGTAAAATTCATACAGAGAGGGTGTTGTGACGGTGCCAAAAAGGTGGGGGATTGGGTCGCTATTTTCTCGATATCGACGGCTTAATCACATACTAATCACATACTAATCACATACTAATGTCATAGTCTTGATTCGATGATGAAAGTTGAGTGTTTAGAGTTGAGCGTTGAGGGAAGTGGAGAGTTTGAGAGTTTAGAAGTAGGTTGGAGGCTGTTTAGAATGGAGATAAGAGGGATATGGAAGATATGTGGGACATAGGAAGAACGGGCAAACACTTGCGAGAGTTGGGAAAAAGATGTATATTTGCAAGGTGAAACCAATAAGGAATAGGGAATGGTCAACAAGGGAATAAACAAGGAAAGTGAAACAAGTAAACAAGGAGTAAATAAAAAGTGTATATGGATGTGGTATTGATTGTGTTGGGGGCTGTGTGTCTGCTAACGGGAATCGTGGGATGCGTGGCGCCCGTGCTGCCGGGAGTGCCGCTGGCGTATGCGGGACTGCTGCTACTGCACGCAACAGACAAGGTGCAGTTTTCGTGGCAATTTCTGGTGATATGGGCAGTGGTTGTGGTAGTGGTACAAGTGTTGGACTACTTTATCCCTGCGTGGGGGACAAAGCGCTTCGGCGGCTCGAAATGGGGCGTGTGGGGGAGCACGATAGGACTGTTTGCAGGGCTAATGATGGGACCATGGGGCGTGGTCGTAGGTCCGTTTGCAGGGGCTGTGGTGGGAGAGTTGTTATACATTGGTATTCAGAGGGATAAAGAGGGCAAGGAGAATAGAAAGACCCCGCTCCGTCAGGCATTGAAAGCCGGTGTGGGCTCGTTTATAGGGCTGATGACGGGCACTATCATCAAACTGATTTGTTGCGGCATGATGACGTACTATTTCGTGGCGGCACTTGTGTAACAATGTGTTAGAAAGGAAATGCAAAGAGCCCTTGTGCGAGTCGGAAAGTTGTTGTAACTTTGTGCGGCTGAAAGGGGACACCCCCTACCCTAAGGGAACAGAAAGGGGAGACTCCCCCTACCCCAAGAAAAAAGGGGATCGCAGATAAGAAATATAGTTAACAGCAAGGTATATAATCAGATGGAGACAAGGATTATCAAACGTGACGGTAAGGCGGAGGTCTTTACCGTTGACAAGATTAAAAACGCTATCAACAAGGCGTTTATCGCATCGGGGACGTTCGCGACCGAGGAGACTATGGCGGCTATCATCTCGAGGCTGCGCATTCATGACGGCATCAGCGTGGAGGAAATCCAAAACCAAGTGGAAGTGGCACTGATGGCAGAAGGGTACTTCAAAGTGGCTAAAAACTACATGATTTACCGCTACCGCCATACGAAAGACCGCGAGACCATGGACAAGTTGGACTTCCTGATGAACTACTGCAACGCCAGCAACGCCGCTACGGGCAGCAAGTACGACGCCAACGCCAACGTGGAGAAGAAAAACATCGCCACACTCATCGGCGAGTTGCCGAAGTCGAACTACATCCGTCTGAACCGCCGTATGCTGACGGAACGCATCGAGAAGATGTTCGGCAAAGAGTTGGCTGACAAGTACATGTCGCTGCTCAAGCAACACTTCATCTACAAGAACGACGAGACGAGCCTCGCCAACTACTGTGCAAGTATCACGATGTACCCGTGGCTGCTGGAAGGCACCAAGTCCATCGGCGGCAACGCCACGCCTCCGACCAACCTCAAATCGTTCTGCGGGGGCTTTATAAATATGGTGTTCATGGTATCGTCGATGCTGAGCGGCGCATGCGCCACGCCGGAGTTCCTGATGTACATGAACTATTTTATCGGTCTGGAATACGGGCAGGACTATTACCAGCACCCCGACAAGGTGGTGGACCTGAGCAAACGCCAACGCACTATAGACAAGGTGATTACGGATTGCTTCGAGCAGGTGGTGTACTCCATCAACCAGCCTACTGGCGCGCGCAACTTCCAGTCGGTGTTCTGGAATATCAGTTACTATGACCACTACTATTTCGACAGCATCTTCGGCAACTTTGTGTTCCCCGACGGCTCGAAACCCGACTGGGATTCGCTGAACTGGTTGCAGAAGCGGTTTATGAAGTGGTTCAACGCCGAGCGTCTGCGCAGCGTGCTGACCTTCCCCGTGGAGACGATGGCGCTGCTGAGCGAGAACGGCGACGTGAAGGACAAGGAATACGCCGATTTCACGGCGGAGATGTACGCCGAAGGGCACTCGTTCTTCACCTATCTGAGCGACAATGCGGACTCGCTGGCATCGTGCTGCCGTCTGCGCAACGAGATTACCGACAACGGGTTCAGTTACACCCTCGGCGCCGGCGGTGTGAGCACGGGTTCGAAGAGCGTACTGACCATCAACCTCAACAGGACGGTGCAGTATGCGGTGCGCCAAGGTATGTCGTATCTCACTTATATAGAGGAAGTTGTGGATTTGATGCACAAGGTGCAACTCGCGTACAACGAGAACCTGAAACGCCTGCAAGAGCAGGGTATGCTGCCGCTGTTTGACGCAGGATTCATCAATATAGCACGCCAGTACCTGACCATCGGTGTGAACGGACTGGTAGAGGCAGCGGAGTTCCTCGGCATCAAAATCAATGATAATGAGGAATATACGAAGTTTGTGCAGGACGTGCTGGGCATCATCGAGCGCAAGAACAAGGAGTATCGCAGCAAAGAGGTGATGTTCAACTGCGAGATGATTCCCGCCGAGAATGTGGGCGTCAAGCACGCGAAATGGGACAAAGAGGACGGCTACGCGGTGCCGCGCGACTGCTACAACAGTTACTTCTACATTGTGGAGGACAGCAGCCTGAACGTGCTGGACAAGTTCCGTCTGCACGGGCGCAAGTATGTGGAGCACCTGACAGGCGGTTCGGCGTTGCATTGCAACCTTGAGGAGCACCTGTCGCAGGCGCAATACCGCAATCTGCTGCGCGTCGCCGCCAAGGAAGGGTGCAACTATTTCACGTTCAACATCCCGAACACCGTGTGCAACGACTGCGGGCATATCGACAAACGTTACCTGCACGAGTGCCCCGTTTGCGGCAGCAAAAACGTTGATTATCTGACCCGTATCATCGGTTACCTGAAACGGATAAGCAACTTCTCCGAGCCGCGTCAGCAAGAGGCAGCACGCCGCTACTACGCCAAAGCGGGTGATTTGAAATGAGTGGAGAAGAAGGTATTCACGAGCAACTGAAGCAGTACTCGCACTTCCTGTCCGAGTACGCCAGTTGCTTGCAGGCATCGGGTGTACACACCACGCGCGTGGTGCGTAACACCTGCCGCATAGCCTCAGCATTAGACGTGAATGTGGAGATGACCATCCTGCACAAGACGCTGAACCTCACCCTCGCCACACGCGACGGACAGCATGTGTATGACAAGGTTACGACCATTCATCCCCGCCCCGTCAGTTTCCGGTTGAACGCTGACCTCAGTGCACTGAGTTGGCAAGTTTATGACGAGCACCTCGGTTTGGAGGAACTGTGGCGGCGGTACAAGGTGATACTGGCTGCGCCACGCATGAATGATTGGGCGGTGCTTGTGTTGGTGGGCTTTGCCAATGCCGCTTTCTGCGGGCTGTTCGGAGGCGACTGGCAGGCATGCAGTATGGTGGCTATGGCAACAGGGGTGGGCTATGCCCTCAAGATTCTGCTGCTGCGCAGACACGTGAATACCTTCGGGATATGGTTCATATGTGCGCTGGTGTCGTCGCTCATCGCGTCATTGTGCGGCTTTCTGCACCTCGGGCAGACGCCCGACACCGCTATTGCTGCCAGTGCGCTGTATCTGGTGCCCGGTGTGCCGCTGATTAACAGCGTGATAGACACCGTGGAGGGGCACGTGCTGGCGGGCTTTGCGCGACTGATAGATGCCATGCTGCTCATCGGCTGCATGGCGGTAGGGTTGCTGTGCACGATGCTGTTGTTGGGACAAATTGCTTGGTAAGGTATGTCGGTACTTGGTTCTATTCTTTTTGACGGCGCATTGGCTGCCGTGGCGGCTATCGGGTTTGCTGTTATCTCCGACCCGTCGAAACGCACGATTCCGTTCTGTGCGTTGCTGGCTGCAATGGGGCATACCACACGCTACAGTTTGCTGCACTTCGCGGGGTGGGACATCATGACCGCCTCTTTCATTGGGGCGTTGGTGATTGGTGCCGTATGCATCGCCTTTGCCTATTGGCTCCACACGCCCACAACCACCCTGTATATCCCTGCACTGCTGCCGATGATTCCCGGGATGTACGCCTATCGCACCATCTTCGCGCTCATGCAATTTATGCGTTTCTCGCAGGACAGCGAGCAGGCGATGCGCTATATGTTGGACTTCTTTGTGAATGGTGTTACGACGTTCACCGTGGTGTTTGTGATGGCGGTCGGGGCTTCGCTGCCCACCTCGTGCCTGCGCAAATGGTGTTTCTCCATGACCCGCGACAATCGATACAAGTCTATGCCGCAGGACCCATTGAGCAAATTGCTGCGAAAGTAGCCGTTTATTGTCAGACAAATACCCAATCGATAAATAATAAAATCGTACATGAGCTTGCGTTTTGCTGACTATGATATTGTCTTTCAAGAGGTTCCCGACGAGACCACTCTCGCCCTCAATCTCAGCGGCTGCCCGCACCGTTGCGAGGGCTGCCACAGCCCGCAATTGCGGGAGGATATAGGCGAAGAACTCACCCTCGCGGTGCTTGACCAGCTATTGGCACGCTATTCGGGCATAACATGTGTGGGCTTGATGGGCGGTGATGGCGATCTGCAGGCGGTGGAGCAGATGGCAGCGTATATCCACACCCTCGGACTGCGCACAGCGTGGTACACGGGGCGCACTACCCTACCCGACGGATGGCCTTTGGAGCACTTTGATTACATCAAAATCGGTCCGTACATCGAGGCACTCGGCGGGCTGAAATCCCCCAAAACCAACCAACGGTTGTACCGCGTGGCAGAGGGGAAAATGCAGGATATTACCTCGCTATTCTGGAAACAACACGGATAGGATAGTAAGATTACTAAAAAAGACTGCCTGACACTATGGTCAAGCAGTCTTTTTTTTATTGTATTCGTTACCGAATACCTATAGGACGGTTACTCGCCTTTCTTCTCAGCAGCCATCGAAGCCTTGAGGTCAGCCAATACGGAGAGGTCACCGAGGGTGGCCTTCTCTACCTTCGGCATCTCGGGAGCAGCCTCTTTCTTGGTTGCCTTTGCCTCCTTGGCAGGAACCTCTTTGCGCTCTTCCCATGTGCGGAGGTGCGAGAGAAGGATACGTTTAGCGTCACGGTTGAACTCGATAACGCGGAATGGCAGCACATCGCCCACTGCTACAGGAGTCTTGTCTTCTTTCTGGAGGTGACGGGTGGTGCAGAAGCCCTCTACGCCGTCCTCAAGAATAATCACAGCACCCTTGTCGGTCATCTCGGCTACCTTGCCCTCAACGATGGTGTCAAGTCCGTACTTGGCAGCCAGTTCGTCCCAAGGATTGTCCTCCAATTGCTTGTGACCGAGCGACAGACGACGGTTGTCCTTGTCGATTTCGAGAACGATAACCTCGATGGTGTCGCCGATATGGGTGAACTCATTCGGGTGTTTGATTTTCTTGGTCCAACTCAGGTCGCTGATGTGAATCAAGCCGTCAACGCCTTCTTCCAACTCAACAAATACGCCGAAGTTGGTAAAGTTGCGTACCTTGGCAAAGTGGCGGGTACCAACTGCATACTTCGATTCGATGTTCTCCCATGGGTCTGGTTTGAGCTGTTTCAGACCGAGCGACATCTTGCGCTCCTCGCGGTCGAGCGTCAGGATTACAGCCTCTACCTCGTCGCCGACTTTCAGGAAGTCGTTTGCGGAACGCAGGTGCTGGCTCCAACTCATCTCGCTCACGTGAATCAAGCCCTCAACGCCCGGAGCAACCTCTACGAATGCGCCATAGTCAGCCATCACAACCACCTTGCCCTTGATGTGGTCACCCACTTTCAGGTTCGGGTCAAGTGCCTCCCATGGGTGCGGAGTCAGTTGTTTCAAGCCGAGAGCGATACGCTTCTTCTCCTCTTCGAAGTCAAGGATAACCACGTTGATTTTCTCGCC
>SAMEA104315424__coassemble_1374_pt1 | contig 11147 bp, 6 predicted proteins | sample SAMEA104315424__metabat2_low_PE_013 | metagenome-assembled genome bin SAMEA104315424 (sample SAMEA104315424) | gut metagenome | biome: Monkey gut; feature: monkey-associated habitat; material: faeces | place: China | collected 2013 | reverse complement strand
ACAGTTGCGGCATGACGTGCGTGCGCAGATTGACAATCTTCGACACCTTGTCGTATTGCGCCATGCGAAGGCTGTCCGTGAACCACCCCAACTTCTCAGGTTGCTCCTTTATCGACGTGCGATTGTCACCGCTGATTGCGGAAGAACCACGGGTAGAGTTGATGGAATAATCGTAGCCCAGTTCCTCAAACTGCCACATCATCTTCGGACCGTTGAGCAATACGTTGAGTGCCACGGTCATAGGCACACGGCTGAGGCGTGCCGTCTCGTTCTCTTTGACTATGCCTTTGCCGTAGGTCTTCGCCTTGTAGTAGTTGCGCTCCTCGTCATGGCTCTCGCAGTAGGAGACGTACCCCTTGCGGTTGGCTTCGCCGATGCCGTCACTGGTCTGGTAGCCCATTGCCATTTGGCTATAGGCATTGTTGATGTTGTGCCAGCAGAGCATTCCGCGATTGATTAGTTTGGGTCGCTCGGGGCCCATGTTACTCCCCCAGTGCTCGAGGATAAAGTATGCATCATCGGATACGGCACGTATGGCATTGTCGTAGTAATAGCAGACATTGTCGAAGGCATCGTTGGTCTTACCGCAGAAGCCATGCGAGAGGTCCATACGGAATCCGTCCACCTTGTATTCGGTGAGCCAGTATTTGAGGGCGCGGGTGAACATCTTGCGGGTCTCGGGGAAGTCGTGGTTCCAGTCCTCATACACATTGTCGGAGTGCGGTGCGGTGACGTTGAACCATGGGTTATATGCCAGTTCGGCTCCGTAAGGGTATAACTTGTTCTGCGGGTTGTTGCCCGTAGCGTGATTGAATACCATATCCATGATGACCGCCATGCCGCGGGCGTGGATAGAGTCGATTAACTGACGGAACTCGTCGGGGGTGCCGTACTGTGTGTCCACGGCAAAGTAATGGTTGGGCGAGTAGCCCCAGTTGTAATCGCCGTCGAACTCGCAGACAGGCATAAACTCAATGGCATTGACGCCCAACTGCTGTATATAGTCGAGGCGTTCCATCACGCCGGCAAAGTTGCGCTTCGAGGTATAGTCATACACCCACATCTCATAGATGACGAGGTTGTTCTTGTCGGGTCGCTTGAAATTGAGCGTAGCCTCGTCCCACTTGTAGGGCTCCTGTGCCGTGCGCAGCGACGACTGATAGGCATTATCCTTCCAGTACTGCACGGGGGCAAAGGCATCGCTCACGTACACCTGCTTGCCGTCGGCGCGAACCACCAGGTATTGGTAGCGGTGCTCCACGTTGGGGGTTACGCTGATGGGTAGCCAGAAATGGCAGGAGTCTCGGTACATCTGGTACTCCTCCGTGGTCTTCCATCCGTTGAAGTCGCCCACGATATACACAGCCTTGGCGGGCTCCAGTTCCGTGGGGTCGTTGGGGCGTTTGTTGCCTGCGGCGAAGGTACAGAGCGTGACGCGCGAAGGGTCGCCGGAGTCGAAGTTCTGCCCTAACTCAATGTTCTCGGGCAGTGGCTTGCAGACGGTCTGTGCCATGACGGTGACATAGCGTGTGCAGCGCGAAGTGTCGGTAGCCGTTGCGGCAGTCATGGTCACGGTATAGGTGCCCTTTTCGGGGAAAGTGAGGGTTTGTTCGTAGGTGGTGCCGTGTCCCTTGCCCTGCTCTGTGCCGTTGGTTGTGAGGTGGAAATCCGCCTCTTCCGAAACGGCGAAGGAGAAGGCTACGGAGTCGCCCGCCTCAATCATCACATCGTTGGCGGGGTTGTTGCAGATGAGTGCCAAACCCGAATCGTAGAGGTCCACGAAGTAGTCGCCACCCGATGCGGTCTTGCCCTCGAGGTTTCCGTCAGGTCCGTCGTTGAAGACAAAGCAGAGTTGGGTAATCTCCACGTTGGCATCCACACCGTAGTAGGCATGGATATTGGGGGTGATGCGCAGTTCCCAGTTGCCGTCGGCGTTCTTGGTCATACGGTATTTGTCAAGCCCGTCGCGCCATGTGCCGCACTTCTGCCATTGGGTACCGTTGTAGGTTACGCCCGTATGGGCATAGCATTGCTTGGCATTCACCATGCCTTTGTTGCCCTCGCGGGGATTGAAGACGATGGTCACTTCGCCGTTGTAGTTCTTCTTGATAAAGGTTGGCACGGTGGTGACAGTGGCACTGCAGACAGTGGCTGCAAGGCATAGGAGAGAGAGAAGGAGGGTGCGCATGAGTTGATGGGTTGATTGGTTTATAAGTTGATACGTGGTTTATTGGGTTGATGAGTTTATATGGTTAACAGGCTGGTACCTTTTGTAGGTGATGACGACGCGAGCCGCGTCGTCCCCCAAGCAGGGTGGCACTTATCTGTGAGTAAGAGTAGGGGTGACACTCTTATTGGGTTTCGCTACAAAGGGCGTGCCATCGCGGCACGCCCTTTGCCTTAATCATACATTTTTCTAATAATCAATTGAACTAATACCGTTATTTATGAAAACTAATACCATTTATTGTTGTATGAACTTCTTGCCGTTGCGGATAACAATGCCGCGGTAGTTGCCGTCCACCCGTACACCCAAAAGGTTGTATGCGGGAGCATCGGCTGCGGGTGATGTTACGGAGATATTATCGGTAGGCGTGGTGGAGGTGAAACCTACGTAGATAGCATCGCCACCTGCGTCTGCCGGTTTGAGTTCGAAATAGAGGTCGTACTTGCCCGTCTCGGTAACAACGTACTTGTCATTCTCCACGGTGAACTTGTAACTATTCTCTTTGAAGTTGGTGATTACCCAAGCAGCCTTGGCGCAGTTGTTGTACATCGTGAAAGTGTCGCCTTGTTTGAGGTTCAGGTTAAGCACCATGTACTCTGCGGCGTTCTCGGGGTTGATGACTGCGGCAGTGTACTCCTCGCCAACCATTACGCCATAGTCGTCCGTGCAAACAACGATGTCACCTATCTCCTCCAGCGAAGCATACCACTTGCCGTCGGTGGGGAGGTAGTAAGGCTTGGTAGCATCAAAGGTGAGGTCTGCGGTTTGGTCGGTGCCGTTGTTGAAGATGATAGAGGTACAAGTGCTGGGGAACTCGTAGGAATATACGTCGAAGCCGCTCTTCTGCAGTTCGGTCTTGGTCATTGCCTTGCCTGGCCATGGGGTATAAATCAACTCGTCACCAAAGACGTAGGCGTTGACGGTAGCCCAGTTGTTGGTATTGATATAGTAAGCCATTACGTTTTGTACGGGTGTGGCTGACGCAAAGGAGCCTGTAAGGCAGATGTTGGTGCCGTCGAAGGTCAGTTTGACATCGCCTTGGGCGGTGAGAACGAATACGATGTTGCCGTTTTTGTCGGTCTGGATGTTCTCGGATGAGCAGGTTTTGTCTATGGCTGTGTAGCCGTAGTGGAAGTCCCACGTGCCGTTGGTGACTTTGAGACGCATAGTGTCGCCTGCGGCAAGGTTGGTGAAGGTGTAGGTGGCAGGAGTCTCAGCGGTGGCTTTGCCTAACTCTATGGCATCGGCAAGCCAAGCCTTGGCGGTGCCGACAAGTTTGTCGTTACCTGTGATGTAATAGGTGGGAGTCTCTACAGAGGGTGTGTAGGTGGACCAAGTGCCTGTGCAACCGGGGTCTCCCCATGAGGCTGTGGAAGTCTCTATGGTAAAGAGATTCTTTCCGTCGGTAGGGATAGTCAGATTCTGGGTCTTTGCTCCCCAATCTTTGACATCGCCTGAACCATTGATGCGGGTAAAGATGATGTTGGAGTATTGGGTAATGTCCAAGTCGATATACCACAAGCCCGCCTCGCCTACGACCTGTGTCATACGAACCCCGGGGTAGGTGGTACTACTGGAAGTATTCCAATAGTGGGCACCTACGGCAGCACCATCCGCAGTCCACCAACTTTGGGTCATCTTGCAATAGATTCGCGTATTCTCTGCGAATAATGCACATACGCACATAAGTGCTGCAAACAATAATGAGATAGATTTTTTCATAATGTTATGTTTTTAGTTGTTTTGTTATTATTTGTCTATTTTGTATCCTTTGCCTATCCCTTGCGCATGGGTTGCGTATCCCTTGCTGTTTGACACGAGGTAGGACAGGTGACAAAAGGACAGGATAGTGGGCGTATTTACGGCAAAAGGTAAGTATACCCGTTTTGTATCACGATGCCGTGGTAGGTGGCATCTACCTGTATGCCGAGGACATTGTACATCGGCAGGGTGAGGTCGAGGGCAGGGGTGTCATGAGTAGGCACGTTCTCTACGGCAGTGGGGGCTTTGCAATCGTCCTGTTTCTTCTCGGCACCGTTCTCCCATGTGTAGCACACATCCTCGTCCGTATAGAGGTCAGCGGTCTGCTCCTTGCCCTGTCCCCCATTGAAGATGAAGTTGACTTCCTTGACAGAAGCATCGAACTGGTAATAGTAGAAGCCCTCTTCGTTCTGGAGCGTGAGTTTGGTGCCGGGCCATGCGCCTGTGTATTCGGTTGTCTTGGTAGTGGTCAGCCACGAATAAAGATAGACGCTGCTCCACGTTGCCGGTTTGTAGAAAGCCACCTTGATGGGCGTGGTCTGCGGCTCTTTCTTGGTATATTCGCAGGTGTAAACGCGGGACTGCGTGGAGGCTGTCTTGGCGTAGGCACGGATGGTCTGGGTGCCGTTGATGGTGAAGGAGACCTCACTGCCTGCGGCATGGCGGGTGTCGGAGGTACGCGGGTCGGTGGCATCGTCGGTGTAGATGATTTCAGCGGGTTCGGTAGCACCGATGACCTTCATAGTGATACGCAGGGTATCGGTCTTGAACGTGGTGGATGCGGGGGTGATGACCAACTTGGGCTCTGCGGCTTTGGTGGTCTTGGTCCAGATGACGTAGCCCGTGCCCGAGGCAGCCTTGGTGTAGCCTGATTTGGAGGAGGATACACGGTTGCCGAGTTCGAGGATGAGGGTGCCGTTCTTGCCCGTGACGGTAGCGCGGTAGCCGCTTGCATCCGCCTCGTCGGAGACGCTGCTCTCGGAATGCACCCCGACTGCCTTGCGCGCGAGAACCATAGGTGCGATGGCGTCTTTGTACTCTTTCCAGTGGGGATAGAAGACACACGGCACGCCGGGCATGGAGAGGATAAAGGCATTGGCTTGCAGCACTTTCGCCTTCATGGCGGGCTTCATGGAGTTGCCCTTGCCGCCGAACTCGTTGCTGTCTTTTTCGTCACCGCGCTGGTAGGTGTCGTGGTTGTCAATGAACGTCACGGCGTACTTGCTATGCCCTGCGCCGAGGAGCCCCGAGCCCTTGCAGCCGGAGTAGTTGCCCGCCGCCATGGAGTGGTTGAAAGCATCGTACTTGGTGGCGAAGTCGAAGGTGAGGGTGTTGCACTTGGCGTCCTGAATGCGTGCCCAGAGGTTGGCGGCATTGCCGTCCCAATACTCCATGACCGAGAAGTAGTTCTTGGCTGCGGCGTTGTAGTCGTTGATATGGGAGTTGTGGAAGCCTTTGCAGTAGTCGTAGCGCCAGCCATCGTACTTCATCTCGTGCTTCATCCATTGGAGGTAGGCGCGGCACATGGCTTGCACTTGGGTGTTGGTGTGGTCCCAGTCGCGTGCGTCACCGTAGTTCGCCTCGCTGCCGTAGCCATCGTCCTGGGCGCCTGTGGCAGCACCCTTGCAGGAGCCTGCATCGGTAGCGGAGTTGACCTCATCGGTGCGGCATATCCATGCGGCAGTGGGGGAGAAAGAGCCGTAGGTGCCGAAGTCCTCGTCGTAGAAGTCGCACCATGTGGACTTGTTGTTGGCATGGTTGATGACTATGTCGGCAATCACCTTCGCGCCACCTTCGTGGAGGGCTGCGATGAGAGTTTCGAGTTCTGCGCGCGAGCCCCATGCGGAGTTCTGGTTGCAGTACTGCGAGGGGTGGTAGCCTACGCCGCCCGACGACTTTGCCGAAGGCGGAAGCCATACGAGGTCAAAATAAGCGGCTATCTCGCCGGATTGTGCGAGAAGTGTATTCCAACGGGTGTCGCCATGCCCTTTGTCGGAATTGGAGTCCCAATAGAACGCCTGCAACATGACATCGGGGCACTGCGAAGGCACGGAAGTGGCGTAGTCCTGCGGTGTGTCGTCGGAGGGGTCGTCAGGATCTTCGGGGTCAGGATTGTCGGGATTATCGGGAGTGTCGGAGCAATTCTCGCCGGGACCTATGTATAAGGCATCGCCTTTCTCAGCAGAGAGTTTGATATAGAAATCATAAGAGCCTGCCTTGTTACAAGTGGCAAAGCCAAGTGCTCTTCCTCCGGTAAAGTTCTTGTACTCGCCATACGGGTCAAGGTCAACCATCCAAGTCGCATCACAACTGAGATTGATAAGTTTGATGACATCACCTGCCTTCAGTTGTACACAAGCGGCTTTGTATTGTTTGCGTCCATCTCCATCGGGGTCGCTAAAGGCAGGAGCCTCCACTTTATCGGAATTGATAAGCAGACCATAAGGACCGTCTTGACAATCAGCGGCGTAGATAGCGGTGCAAAGCACCACGTTGAAAAGAAACAGCAATACCTTTTTCATACCATTAGATTTTGGTTCCTTGTATTAAAAATCGCGACAAAGGTAAACAAAAATACTAATGTGTAAAAACAGCAGTGCTCAAAATGGTAGTTTTTTGCCGATATTTTTTACGCAAACGGTTGCATTGGTTACGGTAAAGGAGACTGCCCAACCCGCGTAGTCGAGGTGATAGATACGGTCGGGGGCGTCCTGATAGGCGGGACGAGGGTCTTGGGAGAGCAGTTCTTCCAGCGCTTGCCACGGGCACCCTTGCGAGGTGATGCGTGCAAGGAGGTCGGCGGGGATATGCACGGGCAGGCGGTAGTCCTTGGTGGCTTCAGCAAAGCCGTTGCGGGCATCGGGGTGGCTGTCCGAAAAACTGAGGTAGGGCTTGATGTCATAGATGGGTGTGCCGTCCAGAAGGTCCGCCCCTGTGACCACCAAGACCGTGCCTTCTTGCGGCGTGTCTTCCGTGCGCAGCAGGCGGACGCAGGTCAGTCCGATAGGGTTGGGACGGAAGGGGGAACGCGTGGCAAAAACGCCCATGCGCGTGTTTCCCCCGAGACGCGGGGGGCGGACAGTAGGATGCCATGCGGCGAGGTCGGTATCGCCCCCGTCTATGTAGGTGTCTGCAAGGTGGAAGCCCCACAGGAGCCACAGGTGACTGTAGCCGTTGATGCCGCGGAGTGCCTCGCGTGCGCGATATAAAGGTGTGAAGACGATGCGGGTCTCGATGCAGGAGTCTTCGCGGCTCTGACGGGGGATACCGAACTTCTGTGTGAAGCCGTTGCGGGCATGGGCTATGACTTGCAGTTGCATGGTGCGAAGGGGTTATGCTGTTGGTTTCGGGTGCAAAGGTAGTACATTTATCGGACTTGTGCACTGCGTATGTAAGAAAAAACGCGAAAAAATGCACATATATTTGTGTATGTCAGAAATAAGCAGTACTTTTGCACCCGCTTTCCGCCAGAAGACCCCCTGCGGGTATGGGAAAGGAAGGCACAAGGTACCTTAGCTCAGGTGGTAGAGCAATGGACTGAAAATCCATGTGTCCTTGGTTCAACTCCAAGAGGTACCACGAAAGACTGCCGACGGCAGTCTTTTTTTTGTGAAAGTAGTTCCTATAAACCCCTCAAAAACAATGCCCTACTTCGGGCGCGACTTATCAGAAAAGGACGACGCGAGCCGCGTCGTCTCCCGAGAAAAAGAGACTGCCTAAACCTGTAAGGCAGTCTCTTTTTCCTTTTGTGTCGTCGTGTCTCTTACTCTGCAGCGGGAGTCTCTTCGCCTTTTGCTTCGGCTTCGGCTTCGGCAGCCTCTTGGGCGGCCTCCTGAGCCTTGGCGGCAAGTGCCTCGGCAGCCTCCTGACGCTTCTTTGCCAACTCGGCAGCCTTTGCCTTGTTAGCCTCTACCTCCTGTGCGAGGAGAGCCTTGGCAGCAGCGGCTTTCTTGTCAGCCTCAGCCTGCGAGATTTTGCCGTTCTTGGCGTCCTTCTGCGCCTTCCATGCGTTGAAACGCTTTTGTGCCTCTTCCTCGTTGAATGCGCCCTTAGCCACACCACCGTTGAGGTGCTTCATCAGCATCACGCCCTCGTCGGAGAGGATGTTGCGAACGGTGTCGGTGGGTTGTGCACCTACGCCTACCCAGTACAGAGCACGTTCGAAATTCAAATCTACCGTTGCGGGGTTCGTGTTGGGATTGAAAGAACCAATGCGCTCGATGATTTTACCATCACGAGGCGAGCGGCTGTCGGCTACTACGATGTGGTAGTAAGCATAGTCCTTGTGACCATGACGAGCCAAACGAATTTTTGTTGCCATTTGTTTGTTGTTTTTGTGGGCTACAACTGCACGAGTTGCCTGCCCGGGTTAATAATTAATGGTATGCCTTTTACTCGAAAAAGCCTGCAAAGGTACGATTTTTTTTTGATGTGTACAAACAAGGTGCGATTTTTCTATGCTAACCGCATCAAGAGACACAATAAAAGACTGCGTAAACTTGTTAGGCAGCCTCTTATTCGTATTGCGCGACCGACATTGTCGGCGTTAGCGATTACATATCGTCATGCGCATGCATCTGTTGCACATAGATGGCGTGCATCATACGCTCACGCTTGATTTCTGACGGTTTTGCGAACTGCTGGCGACGGCGCAACTCTTTCACCACGCCTGTCTTGTCGAATTTGCGTTTGAATTTCTTAATCGCGCGCTCGATGTTCTCACCTTCCTTTACCGGTACGACAATCATTGCATACACCTCCTTTTCGTTTACTCTCCGGGCAGTTAGCCTGTTATGAGTGATAGCGGATGTTTAAGTCTCCCGCCTGACCTTTTTATGGTTTATATTCCCGCCTGCATTGCGAGCGGATTTGTCATTGTCTCTTTACAAAGGCTGCCTAACCTGTGTCAAGCAGCCTTTCGTACCCAGAGCCGGGGTCGAACCGGCACAGGGGTGAACCTACTGGTGTTTGAGACCAGCGCGTCTACCGATTCCGCCATCTGGGCTTTGCTTCAAAAGCGGCTGCAAAGGTAGTGCTAATTTTTGATATACGCAAACGTTACTGCGTGTTTTCCCGTTTTTTATCGGAATAATGTGCCTTTTTCGTATCGCACCGCCGAAAAGTACATCCGTTCACTACCAAAAGCACACAGCATAATGCCGTTCATATTCCTCGTACAGAAGTAGAAATAACCGCCCGCTATCTTCTATTCTAAATACTTGTAAATGCTTTTTGTTGCAAAAAGAACAGCGAGAGGATAGCGAGAGGATAGCGAGAGGATGGCGAATGGATAAAAAACGGAAAAAGAGGACAAAATGCTGCGATTGTAAAAATATATAATAGTCATGTGTTGTCAATAAAACAAAAGGCTTGATACTATTACCTCGTTACCATGTTACCCGCTTTTAGGGAGTTGTGTATATCAACAAAAAGCAGTAATTTTGTCGCCGGAATGAAACAATGGTGGTCAAATAGCATAGCAATAGTGCTGATAGTGTGCTTTGTATGGGCGGGTTCGGGTATGAATCTTGTCCGCTATTGTTGTGACGAGTGCCGCCAAGCGGGTGTGGAGCACGTGCTTACTCATTCTTGCGACCGGGTTCATCATCATGCTTCATGCCATAGTGCGGATTGTTGCCACCACGGCGACGGGTGTACCATTATCCGCTTGGAGGTGAGCGATGGCGGTATCAGCCATGCCATACAGGTGCCCGAGGCAGCCGCGTTGGATGTGTTGGCATTGCCCGCCATAGAGGAAGAACTACTCCCCGCCACGGCGAATATAGAGACATACACTTACGAAAACACTCGGCATACTATCCCGCTTACAGGGAGAGGTGTGTCCATCAGTAACCGCTCCATTCTTATTTAGACACCCCCAATCCCTTATGGCATAAGGGGCATTGACATCCTATGGCATTTATTGCCGTAGGTGTGTGGCATTTGCATATAAATGTCTGATAACCAGTCACGAATAATATAAATCTACAAACAAGGTAGCAATATGAAGTTCAATCATTTTGTATTAATGGCACTGATGGCGTACGCCGCATTGATGTTGGGCGGGTGCCACGGGCAGCAACACGAGCATCACGACCACGACCATGAGCACTGCGAACACAGCCATGAGCACTCCCACAGCGGGCATGACCATGATGACCACGGCGCGGCGGAACATCATGAGCACCGGGCGGGAGAGATAGTGTTCTCGCCCGAAAAGGCTGCGGCCGTGGGATTGGAGACGGAGACGATAGTGGCTGCGCCGTTTGAGGAGGCAGTGAAAGTGTCGGGACGGTTGGCGACGCCGACCAACAAGGTGCAGTCGGTGGTGGCAGCGATGAGCGGTGTTATCAAGTTGCAACGTGCGCTCAACGAGGGGTCTGCTGTGCGTCGCGGTGAGGTGCTGGCGCATATCTCGATTTCCGGAATGGCGGCGACCGACCCGGTGGAGACGGCGCGTATCCAATATGAGACAGCCCGCAAGGAGTATGAGCGTGCGCAGGGATTGGTTGATAATCAGATAGTTTCGGCGCAGGAGATGGAGCAGATTACATTGCGCTATCAGACTGCCAAGACCCAATACGAGGCGCTGCAAGGCAAGAAAGCCGACGATGGTTGCATCGAGATAAAAGCCCCGCAAGACGGCTATGTGAGCGGACTGAGTTTCGGCAACGGCGACTATGTGGAGGCGGGACAGGCGTTGTTCAGCGTGAGCCAGACACAGCATTTGCTGCTGCAGGTGGACGTTCCGGAACGCTATTGGAGCCGCTTGGGCAGCATACACGGAGCGAATTTTGTGCCTGCCTACAGCGAGACCACCTACCGTCTGGCAGACCTGAACGGGCGTCTCTTGTCGGTGGGCAGAACGTCGGACACACAGACGGGATATGTGCCGGTGGTGTTCAGTTTCGACAACAAGGCGGGCTTGGTCTCCGGCGCGTATGCCGATGTCTATCTGCTCTTGTCTGACCGTCAGCAGGCGTTGTCTGTGCCTTTGTCGGCCGTTACGGAGGAGCAGGGACTCCATTATATATATGTCCGCTTGGACGAGGACTGCTATATGAAACGCGAGGTTACTCTCGGTCAGAGCAATGGCGAGCGTGTCTTGGTCAGAAGCGGCCTGCAATCGGGCGAGACGGTCGTTACCAAAGCCGCCCTG
>SAMEA104315424__coassemble_1372_pt1 | contig 11148 bp, 5 predicted proteins | sample SAMEA104315424__metabat2_low_PE_013 | metagenome-assembled genome bin SAMEA104315424 (sample SAMEA104315424) | gut metagenome | biome: Monkey gut; feature: monkey-associated habitat; material: faeces | place: China | collected 2013 | reverse complement strand
ATCTATCCTATTCGTATGCCGTGCTTGACGAGCAGGGCGAAGTGCTCCGCCGCGAGGATATTGCGCATCATATAGACTGCACGCCCGGGAATATGGTTGTCCGTGACCGCTGGCAGGACAATCCGCACTCGCTGTTTGCGTCGAAAGTGTTCAGCGAGGTGCTGTTTGCGCACCGCCCGATGACCCGCAACAGCAAGATGACGGGCAATATCAACGTGGTGGTGTATGTGCCCCGGTTGGAGCGTAATCAGTCGGTGGCTATCATGGGCAATGTGCCTGCACTCGGGCAATGGGATAAGGCTAATATGCTCAGAATGAGCAATGTATCCGACAATGACGACACCTACAACCCGCTGTGGACGGCGTCATTCCACGCCAATATCGGCACGGTGGTGGAGTACAAATACGTGATTATCAACACCCAATCGGGCGAGGTGATTGACATTGAGTGGGGCGAGAACCGCAAGGTGTGGGACGTGCAACGCGGCAAGCACTATCTGATTGACGATGAACCGTTCCGCTATACGCAAGCCAACTGGAAAGGGGCTGGCGTAGCAGTGCCCGTGTTCTCGCTGCGTTCTGAGAACGGCTTTGGTATCGGCGAATTCCAAGACCTGAAGTTGCTGGCAGACTGGGCGGTGCTTACGGGGCAGAAGATGATTCAGACGCTGCCTATCAACGATACCACGCTGCTGCACACCAACCGCGACTCGTATCCGTACAACGCCGTGAGCGTGTTTGCGCTGCACCCTATCTATATCAACATCGAGAAAATAGGCACGCTGACGCCTGCGCAGCAGAAGAAATATCTGGCTACCAAGGAGGAATTCAACAAGAAGCCGATTGCTGATTACCAGTGCGTTTACGACGAGAAGATGAAGTACTTCAAGGCGTTGTACAAGGCGGAGAAGGCAACGGTGCTGGCATCGGAGGCATACAAGGCGTTTGTGGAGAAAAACAAGGAGTGGCTGCTGCCGTATGCGCAGTTCATGTCCAAGCGCGACAAGCAGCCAAAGGACTTCTATTGCTACCTGCAGTTCCATGCCGACAAGCAGTTGGCGGATGCCGTGGCGTATGCACACTCGGTGGGTGTGGCTATCAAGGGGGATATACCTATCGGTATCTCGCCTGATTCGGTAGACGCGACCACCGACCCGCAGTTGTTCAACCTCGACGCCAGTGCAGGCGCTCCGCCCGATGATTTCGATGCACGCGGACAGAACTGGGGCTTCCCAACCTACAACTGGGATGTCATGGCGGAGGACAACTACCAGTGGTGGCGCAAACGTTTCACCAAGATGGCGGACTATTTCGATGCCTACCGTATTGACCATATACTCGGATTTTTCCGTATCTGGCAGATGCGCAAGACCGATGTATGGGGGCTGTGCGGACACTTCTCGCCCGCCATGCCTTATACGCTGCAAGACCTGTGGAATATGGGCGTCAAACTCGATGAAGACCGCATGACCAAGCCCTATATCCGCTCCAATTTCCTCGGCGATGTATTCGGCTATGACACCGACTATGCCAAGGAACATTTCCTCAACACGCGCGACGGGTATGTGTATTGGTTCAAGGACGAGTTCGATACGCAAGTCAAGGTGCAAGCCTATTTCGATGACCCCGACAACCGTCAGGCGATGGAGGGCAAGTGCAATCCCGACAACGTGAAGAACGGACTGCTCTATCTGCATTGCGAGGTGCTGTTTGTGCGTGACCAGCGCGACCCCGAGTTGCTGCATCCGCGTATTGCGCTCTATCAGTCGCATAGTTATGCGGAACTCTATGAGGACCAGCGTCAACTGCTGGCTGATATCCACAACGACTATTTCTATCGCCGTCATACGGACTTCTGGCGCGATTCGGCTATGCGCAAACTGCCCACGCTTATCGCATCTACCGATATGCTCTGTTGCGGCGAGGACCTCGGTATGGTGCCCTCGTGCGTGCCGCAAGTGATGCACGAGTTGCAGATACTTTCGCTGGAGATTCAGCGTATGCCCAAAGACCCGACCAAGCAGTTTGCTCACCCCGCCGATGCACCCTACTTGAGCGTCTGCACCACGGGTACGCACGATATGAACCCGCTCCGCGCATGGTGGAAGGAGGACGCTGCCGTCACCCAACGTTTCTACAACGAGCAGATGGGCTGGCAGGGCGCAGCACCGCATGAGATGACGCCCGAGATAGCGAAGTTCATCGTCAATCAGCATATGTACAGCCCTGCCATGTGGGTTATCCTGCCGTTGCAGGACTGGTTGGCTATCGATGGCGAGGTGCGCCTGCCTGATGCACATGCCGAGCGTATCAACCTGCCGTCTGACCCGCACCATTTCTGGAACTACCGTATGCACATCCGCCTCGAAGACCTGCTGAAGAAAGAGGCGTTCAACGAGCACGTGAGACGGTTGACCCTTGTGAGATAATCTGTAGCATACTCTATCTTTACATAAGAACACCAAGCCAAAAGAGACTATCCAATAAATGCGGATAGTCTCTTTCCCTTTTTACCTCCGATTGTAAATAGTTATAAATGCCTGCCATCAACGAGAGGATAGTAGGAGGATAGTAGGAGGATAGCGAGTTGATGCAACAGGTAAAAAGTCATTATTGTTAAAATTATTCAATACCACAGTATCCAAATCCGGATGTTGTGGCAATCCGTCTATGCCATTCTTCTCATACACAAAAAAGAGGTAGTCTCACAAGTGTGAGCCACCTCTTTTTCTTACATGTTTTTGCTGAGTATGCTTTCTGTAACGATGCGGGTGGAATGGGGAGCATCTCCCGCATCGTTACAGAGAAGTATGGTACTTATTGCAGCAGATATTTGTGTCCGTTTTGGATGACAATACCCTTGTAGGTCTTGTCCACTTGGCGACCCAATACATCGTACATAGGCGCATTCATATCCAACTGAGCAGGAGCCGTTACATCCTCTACTGCAGTACCTGTTCCTTTCTTGGTTACGGTCAGTGCCTTGCAAGCAGGAATGATAGTGGTGTTGTCAGCCTTCGGCAGAGAGAAAACATACATACCATTGTCACCCGTGCAGACAAGGTTGCCTGCATAGTCGAAGTTCATCTGACGGAAGACAGATACACCGTGTTTGTACTCGTATTGGAGTGTGAGGATAGGTTTGTCGCCTTCCCAAGTGATGTCGAATACATAGAACTGGTTGCTACCGCCTTGCAGCACAAGCATACGCTCATCTGCCGATACAGCATAGCCGCTACCATTAGAACCTGTGATAATCTCTTTGTACTCATCGCTTGCAGACGAGAACTGTGCTTCGCCATTGAAGTCATAGAACTTCAATGATGTAGCAGAGCCGTTATTACCACCCTCTGTGCGGTGTTGGCTAACGAAGAAACCATGCGAGGTGCCCCAAACATTGCCTTCAGAGTTCAATTGACCTGTCAACGGATAGACTGCCGATGGAGCCTCACCCCATGTGCGGAGGATAGAGCCATCTGCCTGACCGATGTTGTAAACAACGGCACCATTTTTAGGTAATGTACCTGATGCATCCTCATTATAAACAAGCAGTTTGGTGTCTGCACCAAGACCGAAGATGTGACAACCCGGAGTGCTTGAGCCTACAGCCTTCCCGTTGTTGGTGAATACACCATTGCCATCACGTGTACCTTGGAAGAACTGCGTGAACGGCTTGCTCAAGTCAGCCGTATTGGCAACAAATATGCCTGAATTACCGTCGGACCAGTCTGCAATATAAAGGTATCCATTATCATCAAGACTGACACGCCCAGGGTTGCCGAAAGTCTTGACATCACCACTATATCTTACAGAGTTGAGTTTGCTGTAGTTGTTGTCATACTCAAACACACCACTTGTCTCCCTAACAGCCATTGTTGCTTGGGTAGAACCTCCACGATGGAAGACATAGATATAGCCGAACTTGTCAGACTCAGGGTTGTTGTTGATAGCATTGAAGAGACGCGATGTGCTGCTTGCAATCAGCGACTTATCCTCATAGAGTTTGCCGATATTGCTGATGGACTGCCCCTGTAACTCTACTGCCCATGTCATAGCAATACCTACCTCGCCGGGGAGTTCGCTCTTGGCGATGGTGAAGGTATTGGCGCCTTTCACTACATTAGCCAACTCGATAGCACCTGCTTCGGTGTTATCTGCTGCATAGAAAATGAGGCTTGCACTTACAGCATCGGAGTTGGTGTTGAAGGTGAAAGTGTAGTTGTCTCCATTCTCTACTACATTGAGGTTGTAAGCCATAATGGCTGCCGTAGCAGGTTGGTCCACACCAATGGTGGTGAACTTGCTGATGAGGCTGTCACGTACCAGATACAGAGTGATGTCTGCGTCTTTCACAACACCTGCCGCCATGGTGTAGGTAGCGTCTGCAGCGTCCAAGGTAGTGTTGGTGGTCTTGATGAGGGCAGCCTTGTCGAGGCCATCGGTGATGTCGTAGAGTGCAACGCCGGTGCTCTTGCCGTCTGCATCTTCTGCTGGGGTAACCATCATATCACGATGAGCATACTTGAAGTAGTTAGCCACGTTGGTATGGAAAGGCAAGGTGCCCATTATCTTGGGTTCGGACTTTGTGGTGTTTACCACTTGCCACTCAATGGCGTTCTTGTTTGGCGATGAGAAGATGAAACTCTTGTCATCACGTGGCGATACCACCATCTGTACATCGTGACCATAGTCTGCCAAGGCAATGCCTACAGGTTGGTTGCGTATTGCTCCTGCATAATTATTCTCATAGACGGTGTAGATGACAAAGCGAACACTATGTGCTTCGGCACCTATAGAGTAGGTGGTAGAAACAATCATACCATCCTCCGTTGTTCCCGAATATGCCAACGTGGAACCGACCATGGCATTATAGTAGTTGCCGGCAGCCTCATGGTTGGTATTATTGAACCACAACGCACCTTTCCAACCTGTAGCATCATTCTCCCACTTGTAGATATTCCATGTGTTGGCGGGAGTATAGGTGGCATGCTCCATGTTGCAACCTACCAGGTAGCCGTCGGCAGTGAAGGTGATGTCGCTCAATTTGTAGCCATCGGCAGAGACGACAGAACAGAAGTCTGTGGGCAGGGTATGGAGTACGGTCTGCTTCTCGGCATCCACCTCAATGAGTGTAGGCTCTTTGGCAGCGTCCACAGCCAAGACGTACATATTGCCGTTGCGATAGAGTACACGGCGGACGGTCTTGTCAGCCAACACATCCACCAACTTCTTGCCGATGAAAGACTGCTTCATCTCGTAGGTACTTGCCAACTGCAAATAAGCAGGTTGTTCAGGCTCGGGGTAGTTGTAGTAGGTTACCGTGGGCGGTACATACGAGGTGTCGGACAGGTAAATCATCTGATAGGTGGTCTCGTTGGCTTTTACCGAGAAACGTACTTTCTGGTCATCGGTCAAGGGGTAGTATCCTTTGCACGTAGCGTCCAAGGTGTAGTCATCGCCCGGGGTAAGGTTCTCGAATACGAAGATACCGTTGTACAGCGTGTCCACGTTGTATTTGGCAACCTCTACGCCGCCCTTGAGCAATGTGACCTCTGCGCCGTTGCAGGGTATCCACTGGTCGTTGGTCTTGGGTGCATAATTGAACAGCGGGTTGTTCATCTTGCGATGCAGGTCTTTGACGGTACCCATGATGTAGCCCGTTGTCTCTTTGTCGGCACCATAGTAGTCCACGATACCACGGTAGTATGCCAAGCCTTCCTGGTGGCAATAGTCGTGGTTGAGTGCACGGTGACGTGCGGGCTGATAGGTATGAAAATAACCTTCTACCAAGAAACCAGGGGCACCATGTCTTAGAACTCCATAATAACCATAATATTTTTGACCATTTGCACGTGTTGATTCAGTGCCACTGCCCATAAACGACACATCACCACGGATGTTCATAGAGGTCATGGAGTAGTATGACGCGGGGTCAATGCCACTTGCCATAATACCAAAACGATATGCCCAGCAAGCCACTGCACGCTCATAACTTCCCTCAACATAGTCATATGGAGAGGTTGCCGTCTCACCTCTATCATTTTTGTCTTTTCCGCGCATAAGGAACAGAGGGTAGTTGGTGGTTGTGCCTTCAGTAGCCGCATTGGAGTGAACTGAAATGAAATAGTCGATATTGTTGGATTCCACTTCCTCGCAAATCTCACTCAGGTTGCGGTTGTACTTGGTGTAGTCGGGTAGGGCTTTGTAGTTCTCGTAGGTATAATCAGGATACTGGCCATTGACTTTCTCGTATGGCCAAGGACCACATTCCGTACGGGAGTAGAGGACGGTGGCACCTGCAGCCTCGAGTTTCTTGCCGAGGTAGAGACACTTCCAGAGGTCGGTGTTCGACTCATAGAAACCACATGTATCCGGCATGCCTGTAGAAGACAATGCAGGGTAGGGTATAGTGGCACAGGGACGGTCATTGGGTCCGAAGGAGCCGTGTCCGGGATTGACATAGATACGCTTGCCCGTGAGGTCGGCTGCGGACATGGATACTGCCATCAATGCTGTGGCAATAAGAAGGATATATCTTTTCATGGTCGTACTCATTTAACGTTCAACATATAGGTACTACCCTCTTCGGTGCCGAAGACAATCAGGTTCTTTGCCACATAGGGATACATGGCAATCATAGTGTTGTCGGTCAGCACTTGGCGGCGTCCGTCCAAGGTGTAAGCCACGATAGCGGAAGCGGTAACGAACTCGCCGTTGTCTTCGTCAGCCATAGCCACAAGGGTGTTGTCATTGTACCACTTGGCAGCACGGCAAGCGTGTGCAATGTACTGAGGATTGGTGCCATCGATATTGCTAACATAGCATCCTTCGCCGCATACATAGTAGCAGAGTTTGGTGCCATCGGGCGAGACAGATGCCCAGATGTAACTCTTGTCGGTGCCGTTGGGTGCAAGAGTTTTCTTTTCTCCGTTTTGGTTGAGCACCATAAGGCGGTCGCTAATGGTAACGGTGGCTTTGGCATCGGTAGTCGCCATCTTCTCCATGTCGCGTTGTCCGCGGGCAATGACGTTGCGGCGTTGCTTGGCAAAGTTCTTGCGAACAATGTTGTTGCGGCGCAGTTGGTCGCGCCCGACGGTGGTCTCGCGATACACTACCTCCTGACCATCGGCACTAATCTGTACGTTGTAGCCTGCGCCTTCGGCTTCCGAGAGTACGGTAGTCGTCTTGGCAGCCACATCATAGCGTTGCAAGCCCTTGTTGGAGCCCGTAGTCAGCAGCACGTAATCCCCTGCGGGACTGACGCCTGCCACCTTTACATCCACCTCGGACGGAGAGGTGAGTTGCTGCATAGATACCACTTTGAGTACCTGTGCATTAGCAGCCAAGCCAAACAGCAAGGCTGCCACAAAAAGCATAGATTTCTTCATGCGCTTTTGTTTTTAAGGTTGATAATTAGTTTGTTACGCTTCTATACAGAAAGACCCTATCTGTATGGTTTACCATACAGCAATCTCTCCATTGCTGCAAAATTAACGTATTTTTCTTATATGTGCAAACGATTGTTTATTTTTTGTTTCTCACCATATATTATGGCTATAGCCATTTTGCCAATGTATCATAGTATTTGGGTGATACAGGGACGGTCTTTGCATTGGGTGTGTCCAACTCGGCATTGATGATGCCCTCCTTGTCGCGTCGCAGTACCTTGATATGCTGCGGGTTGACGTAGTAACTACGCTGGCAACGCACCATGCCATTCTTCAGCATCATCGGTTCCAAGGCTTTCATAGAGGAGCGCAGGGCGTATTCTTTCAGCCTGTTGCCCTCCAAGTAACAGATATTCACGTAGTTCTCATTGGCGGCTATATACAATACCGAAGAGGGCGCAATCATCAGTTTAAGCCGCTGCGTGCTATCCACAAAACGCATCAGACTGTCGTCTTGTACGACCTCTTCCTTGTTCTTACCCGCCAAGGCAATCGCCAAGTCGAATATGATATACGGATATACGGCAATGAAGAAGAGATAGAACGTACACCACCCAAGTACCCAGAAGTATGACAATGCCCCGTGGTACATCAGGCTGATATACAGCGCACTGAAAAGCCCCATACCTACTATCTCCGCAAGTTCCCATGCTGCGTACTTCAGCCAAGTCATCTTCAGTTGCCGGTAGAGGCACAGCATCAATACGCGCGACAATATCATTACTCCCAAGATGATACACATAAGAATAGTGGTATTGAAACTCAGCATATCGCGGTTCATCTCCAACAGTGCCACCACACTCCGCGGCTTGTAGAGCAATACAAAGCCCAAACAAAACACAGGTATGCCCAAGATGTAGATGATATTGTACTTGAGCGAGCCGAATATCCCAGGTAGTCTTTCCATACGCTAAAATCGGTATTTTTTAGTCCCTTTTTACAGAGTGACGAATCATGTATATACCATAATTTCGTCACAAATATGCCATTTTTATCCCTATATTTGCACTTTCCACAAAAACTATGCCGTATTATCACAATTATTTTCCCACGCACTTCACAGGCAGTAATTTTGCACCCGAAATCACAGGGCAACAGTGCCGCTGCGAAACCAAACAAACAAGCACAAGATGAAATTAGCAGCATTAGGCGACTCCATCATCCGCGGGGTCATACTCAAGGCAGAGGGGCTACGCGAGCGTTACGCGCTATCTGACAAGAATATAGTGGACCGTTGCGGGGAAGGACTGCATAGCGATGTGGTAAACCTCGGCAAAATGGGTTGTACCATTGAAGCGGGCGAGCGTATATTGGATAAATCCATCAACCGCCTCGAGGGTGCAAAATACGTACTACTCGAGTACGGGGGAAATGACAGTGATTATGACTGGCGCGCCATTGCACAATCACCCGATGATGTGCATCAGCCGCGCACACCGCTCCATACATACGAGTCCACCTACGAGAGAGTGATACAGAAAGTGCGTCAGACCGGTTGCACACCGATAGTTCTTTCGCTCCCGCCCATGGACGCAGAACGTTATTTCCGTTTTTTCACCACGGGGATGAGTGATGAGCAAAAGGAGAATATCCTCGGTTGGCTCAGCGGTTCCACCAACACCATTATGTCGGGACATGAACTATACAATATGGCTACATGGAAAGTGGCACAACGTACAGGTACACAGTGGATTGACATTACATCCGACTTGCTGCTCGGACACAAATACCGCCACTATCTGTGCGATGACGGCATCCACCCCAACGAACTCGGTCAAGCCCGTATCGCCGATACGATATTGCAAGCGATATGATACGGTATCAACCCGTTATCCTCTCGCTAATCACATACTAATAACATACTAATCACATACTAATGTCATACTCCTGATTCGAGAAAGTACCGAGTCAGGAGTATGGCATTTATAGTAATGGGGCATAGTTAATAAGTAATCCCATCGTGTGCCTTGGAGTGCGGTTGCTTTGACAAAAAGAGTCGGAGGTTGTATATTTACAATAAATGTTGTACCTTTGCGGGTTAAATGTATCGTGGAGTAGTGTGCCGCTTGGCGGGGAACGACAAAGAGGGGTGCGGGGAACAAGGGAAAGGAATCGTGGAGGCAGGGTACAAATCAGGACTACATAAAAACCAAACAAGAACTTTATAAACCAAATAGAGATATGAAGAGTATTTGTTTTTGCTTTCAGATGCATGCGCCGTATCGGATAAAGAGGTATCGCTTCTTTGAGATAGGGCAAGACCATTATTACTACGACGATATGCAGACCGAAGAGGAAATCACGAACCTCGTGAACACTTCGTATATGCCTCTGTGTCAGACGATTGCGGAGATGGTAAGGTTGTCGAAAGGGAAATTCCATTGCGCGCTGTCGGTGTCGGGAACGCTGCTGGAAATGCTGGAACAGTTTGCGCCGGAGATGATAGACACCCTCAAAGCACTGGCGGCAACAGGCTGCGTGGAGTTCGTGGCCACCCCATACGCCTACTCGCTGGCAGAAGTCTATAGCGAGACAGAGGCAGCGGAGCAGTTGCAACAGCAACAGGCAATGGTGAAAGAGTTGTTCGGACTGCAGTCGAATGTGGTGTTCGGGACAGAGTTGCTGTATTCGGACGAGATTGCGATATGGTTGCAAAAGCAAGGTTACAAGGCCGTTATGACGGAAGGGGCCAAGCACGTGCTGAGTTGGAAGAGCCCGAACTACGTGTACAGCAGTTCGTCGGCTCCGAAGTTGAAGGTGCTGCTGCGGAATGCGAACCTGAGCGACGAGTTGTCGTTCCACTTCTCGGACCCCGCATGGAGCAACTACCCGATGGACGCGGAGAAATACGCAAGCCAGTTGGCGGCTATCCCCGAGGAGGAGCAGGTGATAAACATCTGGGTGGGCGCGGAGACGTTTGGCGTGCGCCAGAATGCCGGTACGGGGATATTTGACTTCCTGAAAGCGTTGCCGTACTTTGCGTTGGAACGCGGGATAGGCTTCCTGACGCCGACCGAGGTGGTGAAGAAAGTGAGTGCGACGGACAGCGTGGTGGTGCCGTATCCGATGACGTGGGCAGGCGAGGCAAAAGACCTGAGCACCTACAACGGCAACGACCTGCAACAGGAGGCGATAAAGAAACTGTATGCCGTGGCAGAGCGCGTGCACCTATGCCAAGACAAGCAGTTGAAGCGCGACTGGTTGATGCTGCAAGATGTTAATTATCTGCACTTTATGAACCATATCGACCAAGGTGCGACACACTTTGAGTCGGCATACGACGCTTTTATCAACTATATGAACGTGCTGGCGGACTTCCTGCAGCGCGTGGACGAGCAATACCCGACAACGGTGGAGAATGAGGAGTTGAACGAACTGCTGAAGACCATCAACAATCAGGAGAAAGAGATTGCGTCGCTGGAGAAACAGATACGTGACCTCAAAAAACGCGCGCGCGAGGAGAAGAAGAAACAGTGAGGCTTGGGGCGCGGGACATAGTGCGTAGGTTGGCGGCTGTTGCGGCGGTGGCAATATGCGGCGCGGCAGGTCTGTGGGCAAAAGACAAGCCCGTGCAGACGGTGATGCGCGCGTGGCAGTTGGACCCGTGGACGGGAATTGCCGACACGCTGGCGGGGGTGGACTCGTCGTATATGCACATGCCTATGCGCGATGTGCTGAACGACTACTCCATCTCCAACGT
>SAMEA104315424__coassemble_1366_pt1 | contig 11187 bp, 13 predicted proteins | sample SAMEA104315424__metabat2_low_PE_013 | metagenome-assembled genome bin SAMEA104315424 (sample SAMEA104315424) | gut metagenome | biome: Monkey gut; feature: monkey-associated habitat; material: faeces | place: China | collected 2013 | reverse complement strand
GTGTGGTGTATTGCCTGGCAGATACGACCCGGATGCCGATACGCAGGGCTATCGTTTTCTCTGCGCCGATGGGGCTGACGACGGGGCGTTGCATTGCCAAACAACGGATGGAATATATACGCAAGTATTTGGATAAGAGAGGGTTGAATGCATGGACGTGTCCTGCGGACTCGCTGTTGGCGGCTCAGTTGGCATACATGGATTCGCACCCGCAGCAGTGGCATGCGTTGCCTTTCTCGCCTACGGATTTGCCGCAGATGCCGAAATACGGTGCGCGTGTGCAGTGGCCGGAACAGGTGGTGGTGAGTGTGCAGGCACAGGACGGCAGCATGTTCGGTCCGAAAGTAGCGTGGGGTTTTGTGACGCGGAACGTGTTTATCAATCCCGCGAAACGCTATGTGCGTTACCTGCAGAAACAGGGTGTGGACGCGCGATACAACCTCTACATGTGGCAGCCGCGGGGCTCGCGCCTGCAGGCAGCACATTGCGCCGAGTTGCCGCTGATATTGGACGGCACGGAGGAGTTCTGGATTGGGTCGTGGATAATGGGCGAAGTGACGCGAGAGGAGTTGCAACCACTGCGCGACAAGGCAATGGACGATATAGGGAACTTCCTGAGGACAGGGGAGTGGAGGACAAATCAAGAATGATAGAAGAAGAATTGCATGCCGGGAATGGGTATGCAATTCTTCTTTTTTGAGGGGATAAATGACGGCGGTGATTATTTCCTTACAATCTTGCTACCGCCGATTTCCATCTTCTGTTTCAGTTGCGGGGTGCCACGGTAGATGATTTTGCTGGCTCCCGTAGCCTGCGCCCAGAGTTCGTTTTGCACGTTAATCTCCGCCTCGCTTGCCCCTGCGCAGTTGATGTGCATGGTTTGCGTCACGAGGTCGGCTGCATCAATCTCGCCTGCACCGTTCAAGGTGCCATCCGCCTGATTGGCAGTGCCTTTCAGGTCAAGTTCGGCACCTCCGTTCACCTCGATGTTGAGCGTCTGTACGTTGATGTTGAGGTCCATCTCCGCCGCTCCGGCACAATCGATATCCAGTTTCCGAGTAGTCAGCACATCGGCACTTTTCACTTCGCAAGCCCCAGCAGCGCGTATCGACCGCAGTTCGGGCACCGTTACATCCAACGACATACCCATGTAGCGCCCTTGCGCCATCTCGACATACAGCACGCTGTCGCGTACCTCGGTAGTCACCTTGTCGAGGTTGTGGCTGCGTACGGTGAGTTGCTGCTGCGCACCGGTGTGCAACCGTACCTCTGCCGCACCTTTCACGCAAATAGCGTTGAAAGCGGGCACTTCGCGCTCCTCGGAAGCCATCGTCGTATCGTCGTCATCATCGTCCCACATCTGGTTTATCAGCGGAGTGATGTCCAATCCCATCTGCACGGCTTTCACGGACATAGTGGCAGTTCCGACTATGGACAACGCCCACAGTATCAGCGTAATCCACCAGAAACGGGCTTTGGGTCCGCGGCGTGTACGCATATACGACACGATGCTGCAGATTATCATCACTATCGGCAGCACTACCGCCGCCAAGCCGCAGACGATGAACAAGGCTGTCATCCACGTGGTGCCGCCGAACAACTCTATTCCCATGAACGGAGCCGCCCCGATAATGCCGATGCTGGCACCAAACAGCCCCACAATCAGTGCCACGAAGCCTGCCAACAGCGGCAGCAGCACAGGCAATGCCATCACCGCTACCAGCACCATCACCGTGATGCCGAACACGCGCCAGCAGCCGGAATTCTCGGATTTAGTCTTCTTTACTTTCGGGCGTTTGTTCTCGCCGAACTCCGACGGCGCACCTATCCGCGCCTGCACGCTTTGCACCATGGCTATGTCAATCACCTGAATGTTCTTGGCGAAAAGTGCCTTGGAAAACAGTTCCGCCATGCGTGCTTCAAGGTCCGCCATCACGTCGTTTTTCTCATCAATCGGCAGGCGCAACTCGATGTCATGCAGGTAGTCACGCAGTTCCTGATAGGCATCGTAGTCAATATTAAAGGCGATGCCGTTGAGGTTAATAGTACGAGTCTCTTTCATATTCTTTTTATTTATTGGTTCTAAACAATGGGTCGTCTTCTGTGTAGGGCGTCCGCGCCTCTTCCGTAGGCTCCGAGGCAATGATGGCGTTGATGGACGTACTGATGGCAGTCCATTCTTCGTCCAGTTGCCGGAGCAGTTGGTGTCCGTCTTCGGTCAGACGGAAATACTTGCGCGGCGGACCACCGGGCGACTCTTCCCAACGGTAGTCCAACAGTCCGTTGTTCTTCATACGCGTCAGCAGCGGATATACTGTGCCTTCGACCACGAAGAGGTCTGCCTTGCGCAGCACCTCCAGCAGGTCTGATGCATATGCCTCTTTCCTGCTGATAACCATCAGGATACAGTATTCCAACAGCCCTTTGCGCATCTGCGATTTGATATTATCTATCATGGTTTCCACGCTGTTACGTTATGTCCATTGTTATTCTGCGTCGTAGTTGGGCATCAGAATCATCATTATGATGTACAGCAGCACGCCAGGGAAGGCAGCCGTGAAGAGGGTGAGTGCGGCATACAGCACGCGAATCAGCGTGGGGTCCACATCAAAGTACTCGGCGATGCCCGCACATACGCCGGCGAGCATCTTGTCCGATGAGCGACGAAGTCTTTTCATATCAGTCTGTTCTATAATCAGTTATTGCTTGTTACACCTCGTACTGACGACCCCTAGTCGTCAATACGGAGAAAGTTTCCTTGTTTGTCGAACTCCAACTCCAGCGAGTTGTTCAGTTCCACTTTCTGTTCGCGGCGGTCAATCTTGTATTTTACCACGATTGCCCCTGCGAAGTGCTCAGCCACATATGTGGCAATCTTCTCGGGCACGATACCTGCGGGTACGGCTTTGGTCTGACAATCCACCTCTTCCAACTCGCCTTGGTAGTCGAAGTCAATCTCTGTTCCGTCTATCAGACGCACGTCGTAGTCATTGTGCAGCCCGTCTTTTTCCATTTTCACAAACGACACATCTGCAGCATTGAAATAGGTTTCAATAAACGTTTGTGCCTTTTGCGGCAGTTCGTTGAACTTCACCAACTGTGTTTTCTCTGCGCATGCACTCAAGCACACCATCACGCTTGCCATAGCGGCGATAATCATTTTCTTCATTTCTTTACCTTATTATATAGTTACACAATAGTCACACATTTTATTATTTCGTTCCACCCTCTCCCGTCCTATAGAGCCCCTCCTTTGAAGGAGGGGGTGAGGAGGTCTTCCTCTTTCCGACTGCAAAGTTACAACAAATATCGCTACTATGCAAAGCAAACTACATTTTTCTGCATACTATTCTTGTTTTTGCAAAGTGGACTTTACAAAACACCCCGTATCTCACCCCGTAGAGTCCCCGTTAATCCTCGTCTTCCACTCGCGCCAAACAGCAATTCTTAAATAACACTAACACTACCCTTCAGCAAGGGATAAGCAAGGGATAAGCAACCCTTGCGCAACCGATACATATCCCATACGCCGCCAAACGCTAAAATATATCAATACATTATGTCTATTTTCTGCACATTTTTGCATATCTGCTAAAAAAGCACTACCTTTGCGCCGCAAACCCGCTTGCGAGCATTGTGGACAGATGCCGATATCCATTGTTTATAACGCGAGTGTCCATAGCAAACAAATAGTTGCCCCCGACACATATTAGGGGAAAAAGCATGAAAATGAAAAATGTGCTTGTGTGCAGTATGGTTGCAAGTTTGTGTTTTGTAGCCTGTGACACCAATATACCAAATACAAACGAAAACACCACCAATACACAAAATGGTGTTATTACTACCGGTGCATTTTCCGTAGCCTCTGACAAGCAAGTTTTTTCTCTGTAGGAAATCTGCAATATCAGGCAAGTACACAAATATGGCGGTTTGCAGACCGCCAATATGAGTTTGTTGGAGCAAGCAACCAAAACATTAGCAACACCTATAGCGATTGGATAGATTTGTTTGGTTGGGGTACAGGAGATATTCCCACCAAGATGAGCACTTCCGATGATGCTTATACCGTATTTATTGATTGATTGGGGCGACAATGCAATTGCCAATGGAGGTAACAAATCTAATCAGTGGCGCACATTGACAGGACAGGAATGGCACTATATTTTCATACAACGTCCCAATGCTACCCGCTTATATGGTGCTGCTACAATACGTACTGACAAAGCAGATATATGCGGAATTGTCATACTCCCGGATGAATGGAATACCCCTGATAAATTAGTATTCTCACCCAATGTGACGGAATGGTTGGCAAACACATTTGATGCAGTTCAGTGGGCGCAAATGGAGCAAGCAGGAGCCGTATTCCTTCCTGCTGCGGGAGATAGAGAAGAAGGTACGCAAGTACAAAACATACAAAGTACAGGCTATTATTGGTCAAGCACGATGTGTGAAGATGGTAGTGGTGCAAGTGCTTTCGCCTTTGGCGGAGGTGAGATATACCCTTCTATGTGCAATTCGCGTAATTGTGGTTTCTCTATCCGTCTTGTTCAAGACATCAAGTAGTTTGCCCTAACATCTCCTTCCCTTTACCCTCGACACCGTCCTCCCTACGGTCGCCGAGGGTATTTGTATGCCTGCGCTAAAGAGCACAACCCTATGCACAAAATACGCCCCATAGTTGCGCAATCCGTAAAAATACACTACCTTTGCGCAGGAATAAGTATCAAAATAGTTGCGTTCACCTGCTATAATCTGTTATATGTCCGATGGCAACTACTTGGGCAGCAATAAGATATATATTCCGTGTGCAAATTTAAAGTTCAACTTTAATTTTGCACACCGTATGCAATAACCCTCAACCAACCCGACTATGCTCAAACTACCTAAAGGCGCATCGCGCCAGCAACAGTTCGACCGCGACACCATTATCCGCGGGATTATCACCATTGCCGTATTGGTGGCACTCTACCTGCTTATCCGCCGACTGAGCGGTGTATTGCTGCCGTTCCTGGTCAGTTTTGTGATTGCCTATATGCTGGAACCGATAGTGCGGTTCTTCCAGTACAAGTGCCGCTTCAAGAACCGTCTGCTGTCGGTGATTGTGACATTGGTGCTGGTATTGGGCGTGCTGACGGGTGCCGTGGCGGCACTTGTGCCCACCATCAGCAAACAGGCGACGGCACTCTCCGCAGGGGTGAAGAACTACCTCAGTACCTTCGATGCCAACGAGTATTTCTCCCCGCGTGCCAATGAGCAATTCCAGGAGTTGGTGGAGTATATGGATATCAAGACCCTGCTCAGCAATCCCGAAGTACAGCAGACACTCCGTGGTCTCCTGCCCAAAGTGGGTAACTGGATTAGCAGCGGGCTCAGTGCTGTCATGGGGCTGGCGATTGTGTTTGTCTGTCTGCTGTATATCGTCTTCCTGCTTATTGATTATGAGAAGATTGCCGATAGTTGGTACCAATATATACCCCACCGATACCGTCATGGTGCGCAAGTCCTGATGAGTGACCTTGACCGCAATATGAACTGCTATTTCCGCGGACAGGCTACCATTGCCGGTATAGTCGGCATATTGTTTGCCATTGGTTTCCAAATCATTGGCTTGCCGATGGGCATTGCCATGGGACTCATTATCGGGGTGCTCAATTTGGTTCCGTATCTCCAGACGATAGGTATCCCGCCTTGCCTGATACTCGGACTGATACAATCCGCCGAGACAGGGCGTCCCGTATGGGTGGTGATGCTGTGTATTGTGGTGGTCTTCGTGGTGGTTCAGTGTATTCAAGACCTGCTCTTGACGCCCAAGATAATGGGCAATGCGATGGGCATGAGCCCTGCCGCCATACTCCTCAGCCTGTCGATATGGGGCTCTTTGCTCGGCATTGTCGGTATGATAATCGCCCTGCCAGTCACCACATTACTAATCTCTTACTACAAACGCTTTATCGTCAAGATAGAGTAGGGGATATCAAAACGGCTACCTAACGCATTGTTAAACAGCCGTTCTTTATAGATGGACGGTGCTTTGTGCACCATTCCCTCATACGTTGTGCTTTACACAATCTTAGCAGGTACCAACTTCTCGCGAATCTTGATGTAGATGATGGTCTCCTTTTTCGCGAACTCGGTCTTCACATAGCCCATACCGATGCCCACCTTGGTGTTCGGCAGCATGATACCGCTCGTTACATGGCCTATCTGATTGCCATCGGCATCGCAAATCTCGTAACCGTTACGCGGAATGGCACGCTCCTGGCACTCGAAGTGAACCAATTTGCGCTTCACACCCTCTGCCTTCTGCTTGAGAAGGAAGTCCTTGTCGATGAAGTCCTTGGCGTCGAACTTGGTAATCCAGCCGAGACCAGCCTCCAATGGCGATGTGGTGTCGTCGATATCGTGTCCGTAGAGGCAGTACCACTTCTCGAGACGCAGACTGTCACGTGCGCCGAGTCCGATAGGAGCCAATCCGAAATCCTTGCCGACCTCGAACAAAGCGTTCCATATCTGCATGGCGTTCTCTTTTGGGAAGTACAACTCAAAGCCGCCGGCACCCGTGTAACCCGTGTTGCTGAGGATAACGCCCGGTACGCCTGCAAATGACCATTCGCGGAACGAGTAGTACGGAATGGCACTCAGGTCAGCGTCGGTGAGCAGTTGGAGCATCTCCGTAGCCTTCGGACCCTGTACTGCCAACTGTCCGTATTTGTCGCTGGCGTTCTCGAGAGTCACACCGAAAGTGTTCTGCTTGTTCACCCAAGCCCAGTCTTTGTCGATATTGCCGGCATTGACAACGAGCAGGTATTTAGTGGTGGAGTACTTGTAGATAATCAGGTCGTCCACAATACCGCCTTTGCCATTGGGCATGCAGGTGTACTGCGCCTTGCCCGCTTCGAGTTTGCTGACATCGTTGGTGGTGATGTACTGGAGGAAGTCAAGGGCGCGCTCGCCTTTTACCCAGAACTCGCCCATGTGGCTGACGTCAAAGACGCCCACGCCCGTGCGGACAATCATGTGTTCCTGATTGATGCCTGTCGGATATTGGATAGGCATGTTGAACCCAGCAAAATCTGCCATCTTAGCACCCAACGCAATATGGGTCGCTGTGAAAGGTGTTTCCTTTAACATTATATTAATGATTTAATTGTTTAGTTATTGTCTTTGTTTTGCGGTCAGTTATATTGTCGTGATAGCATACATTTTTTATACCACGAATGGGAATTCTTTTTATTATTCCATGTGCCAAAAGTCGTCTATTATATTATCATAATGACGATTTTGTAATGCATCAGGCACTTTAGTTATGTGAGGAAACTCTAAGGAGATTTCTTCTGCCAAGGTATCCAATAAGTTTTGTGATAGTTTGGAAGCATACGTTCCTCGTAATGCTTTTTCATACCAATTTATCAAATCCTCTTCTGTAACGACACTTTGAATATGGCTACGCCACCCTATTTGTGTGAGTAGAGATTGTATGACTTGCCTTTCTGCATTTTTGCAAACAATGACTAATTTGTCAGAAGAAACTCCAGTAACTATCTCTTCTGCTAAATCAGGATCTAAAGACAAGTGCTTGATTTGTATAGCAGGTCCCCAATTAGAATACATATCCAGTCCTCTGTCAGCAGCATTAGTAACTCCTACACGATACAATTTTGCACTTTGAATATGATTAGTATGTGTAGCATCCAAGCACATTACTTTTTGTGAAAAGTCCTCAAATTCTGTAAGAATAGGTAATGCATCTTCACTAATAAATACCGACACTTTCAATTCCATAGCCTCCACTAGCGTTTCAAAGAGCGAATATACAATAATTTCGTACACCTTGTCAATACTACGCTTTAATCCCGGTTCTTTCCAAAAAGCATCAATGAACTTTTTAACGAAGAAAGTGTTCGGTTTAGCATCGAGGCAAACAGAGAGGGCTACTTGAAATTGTTGTTGTTTCGTAAAGAAACAGCGATAAATATAGGCTTCTACGGCACCATTTGTGCGGATATTTTCTTCACCCAGTATTTTTAGAACACGTGGTGGTATTGCGTTGTCATCAAAGATATTATCTTGGAATTTCGCACTACTAGTGCATACTCTGCCTAATAGCGGCAAAGTGATACTATCTCTCCACTCTTTGCTTTTTGTTCGATAATCCTCCAAATGCTCCAAATTGATATTATGAGCAGTGCGATTTTGGTAGAGGATTTCTGCTATTTGTATTGGTTTATACCAATGTGCCCTTGACTTGTTGATAACTTTGTCAAGTGCTTGTTTCGCTTGTTGTGTTGTAATGGTGTTCACTTTCTTTTTAGGCATAATGCTGTTGTTTATAAAGTTCATATTGTTTGAGAGCATGTACCATCTGCGTTGCAACTGCTTTCATTACTGGTACTGCGACCGAGTTCCCGCATTGTTTTTTTACTTTTCCATACGGAAGAACAATCTTGTAAGAATCGGGGAAGCCTTGTAACCTGAGCATTTCGCGTTCTGTGGGGCGTCGTTCATCGTTAATCAAGATATAGTTAGCAGAAGCACCTGCCCGTAATGCAGCGGAATACGGGTGCGGAGTTATGGAACCTCCGATATTCTCATGTGAAATATAGGGTTTGGGGTAGTTCGGGTCTTTTAGGCGTGCAAGACGACTATCCCGTATATTTTCGCGGACATAGTATTTGGGTGGTACATTTGTTTCAAGAATGTCCTGTAACCTTGCTTTTCCTGCACAAGGTTGTGGAAATGAAAACAAGACAGGCTCAAGGAAACCAACAATAATGATACGTTCTCGTTTTTGGCAACAACCATAGTCTAATGCATTAAGTACTTTTGCATAGACCGTATAGCCCAATGCTTCAAGATGTGAGAGAATTATTCTGAATGTTTTTCCTCCATCATGTGCAGTAAGATTTCGAACATTTTCGAGCATAAAGGCTTTTGGTTTTTTTTCTTGGAGAATACGTTCTATATCGAAAAAGAGAGTGCCTCTTGTTTCGTCAGCAAATCCCAATCGCTTTCCTATGATAGAGAATGCTTGACATGGAAAACCGCCAAGTAGTATGTCGAAATCAGGAATGTCTTGTGCATTTATTTTTGTAATGTCCCCAGCAGGGTGTTCTCCAAAATTGGCTTGATATGTCGTGCATGCATCTTCATCAAATTCTGAAGAAAAGACACAATGCCCCCCGACTGATTCAAAACCCAGTCGAATTCCACCGATACCAGCGAATAAATCAATAAAACTGAAATTAGACCAATCCATCATTGCGTTTTCCGAGCCCATGTCTATTTATTCTCTAACTCGCAGCGCATATCGTCCAATATCTTTCCTTTGTAAGAAAAATACTTGGCACCTTGATAGGCTCCAGAATTGTTACGCTTGTCTTCGGGCATAAACGTGCCCACGAAAGGTGATAGTTTGTAGATACGCCCCTCGTACTCTACGGTATCATCGCTTGCCACTTTCACTTGCACACCCGTGGACACAAAAGTGATATATTCTCCTATTTGGATGCCTACCATACTGAACTTGAATCGTCCGCGTTTAGGCGCATGTGCATGTTCTTCATTGGAAGTGTCAGCACTCTCAACGGTATGTTGTTCAATAGGTTTGTTGTCCTTATACACCGTAATCACGGCATCATCCAACATCTGGGCTATATCACGAAATATATCCAATGCTATTTGTGGAGCCACATTGAAGAACTCCCGGTTTTGGCGTATGCGCAAATCAGCCAGTCGGTCAATGGTCTTGTGGATATATTTCTCCACATAGTCGTATTTGGTCGTTTGAATAGTGGCATATGTCTCAAAGGGCAACGGCACAGCCGTATTGTCCAGTTCTTTGGAACGTACATCTACGGGGCGCGCACTTTTGCCAATCTTCACCCAATCCTCGCGAAAACTCGGGTTGGTTAGTATATACACATATCCTTTTTCGTTGTTATCCATTCTTTCTATTTTGTTATATTTGCTTCTACAAACTCGCGGATGTGACGGTTGACGAAAGCGGGATTGTCGGTGTTGGAGTTGTGACCGGCGGCGGGAACATAGACCAAAGGCAGGTGTTGGCGTTCTGACCAGTTGCGGCAATAGCGCAGACAAGAGCCTGCATGGTCGTGTTCGCCGACCAAAAGCAGTATCGGACAGCCTGAAACAGGCGTGGTATGCTGCTCTATAGCCTCTGCCAAAATACGAAAGCCATGTGCCGCCAGGGCGCAGTACTCCTGGTGCGTATAGGCGGATAACATGCTGAACATCAGCGCTCTGCCATAGTCGGTAGTTGAGCAGCCCTGTGCCGCTATGCGCTGCAACTGTGCCCAAGGGTACAGACGATAGACTGGTCCGATATGCTTGAGCATCCACAACTCGGCGCGAGTGATGTAGGTGCGCTCCACCGGGGCGGAGTCTATGATAATGGCACCTGCGACTTCTTTCGGGTACAGATACATATACTCTTGCGCCACGTATCCGCCCATGGACTGCCCGATAAGGAACAGGGGTGCGTCTTTGTCGCAGTTCTCTGCCACGATGGCGTGCAACCATTGGGCTTTCTGCGCGAGCGAGAACGCCAACCGGAACGGGCGGGACTGCCCATGTGCGGGCGCGTCCCAGACCCAGATATTGTAATCCTCGGCGAATGCCTCGACCTGCTTATCAAATAAGGTGTGGTCAGCCGTCAGTCCAGGCAGGAACACCAACGCGGGGCGTTCCGACACAAATCCGTTCACCCAATAGCGGATAGTGCCCAAGGGGGTGAAATATGTACGTTCTGACAGCGGCATGAGGATGCGGGGGACAGGTTACGCTTTCTCTACAATCTTGAGAATCACCTGCATAGCCTTCTCCATAGAGGGGATAGGCAGGTACTCGAAGCGGCTGTGGAAGTTCTCACCGCCGGCAAAGATGTTGGGGCAGGGGAGTCCCTCGAAAGAGAGGCGTGCGCCGTCCGTACCACCACGGATAGGCTGGATATGCGGGGTGACACCCACTTCCTTCATCGCCTCCTCTACAAGGGTGACGATGTGCATCACGGGCTCCACCTTCTCGCGCATGTTGTAGTACTGGTCGCGCAACTCAATCTCTGCCGTACCCTCGCCGTACTCGCGGTTCACCTTGCGGACAAGGTGCTCCATTTCGCGTTTGCGGCTCTCGAAACGGACACGGTCGTGGTCGCGGATGATGTAACTG
>SAMEA104315424__coassemble_1327_pt1 | contig 11445 bp, 8 predicted proteins | sample SAMEA104315424__metabat2_low_PE_013 | metagenome-assembled genome bin SAMEA104315424 (sample SAMEA104315424) | gut metagenome | biome: Monkey gut; feature: monkey-associated habitat; material: faeces | place: China | collected 2013 | reverse complement strand
AGAAACATATAATTATCCACAAATTAACCACAAATTGCATTATCGGGTACAAGGCGCCACTAATCGCCGTGAATGCATTGTTGGGTATAGACTCCATTAAAGCCCATTAAACAACCATTAAAACATCGAGAAACATATAATTATCCACAAATTAACCACAAATTGCATTATCGGGTACAAGGCTCCACTAATCGCCGTTAATGCATTGTTGGGTATAGACTCCATTAAAGCCCATTAAATAACCATTAAAACATTGAGAAACATATAATTATCAACGAATTAACCACAAATTCTGAAAAGAACGACTATTTTTGACGACGCGAGCCGCATAAGGAGTTCTACTCAGCCCACCGGGCTTCGTATCGCTACGAAAGCACCCCATTAAGTCCACGGGCTTAATAGGGACCCCGCAGGCGCTCAGTGTGCTTTGCACACCCGCCTCACGCTTCACGTCCCCCAACCGCGCATACATACCTTACGATTCACGTCCTCTAAAAGGATAGAGGTTGCCCATATTGAGCAACCTCTATCTTTGTTGAGCCTCTCCTTTGGAGACGCTTGCGCTGTTAGAGAGGTCTTATTTCACCTCCACGCCGGTTAAGGTGTACATCTTATCGCCACGGAGGATATACACTTGCCCGTCGCGGAAGACTTTGCGGACAAGGGTGCTGGTGGCGGCGTTGTTGGCGTCAGTGTCGCCATTGTCTTTTGGTTCTTCTACTATGATGTCGTCTATATCCGTGGACAGCGGCGTAGTGGCAAATGTGCCGTTCTCCTCTGCCACTTTCTTCTCATCGGCATTGTAGGCAATGACAGTGAAGAAATAGTCCGTTTCGGGGGTCAGTTGGTCGATATTGCAGTTTACCAAAGCACGCAAAGCGGCAGGTGCACGACGTTGGGGGATGTTGCCTTCCGTATCCACGGTATAAGTAGCCAAGGTATCTGTCATCTCCGCATTACCGAACAAGGTGCGGATATAGCAGTTAGCCTGTTCTACGATGGTCCATGTCACGTTAGCCGTTGTGGCAGATGGAGTAACCACCACATCCTGTATGTCCGTATGGATATAACCTGTAGTTACGGATTTGGTCTCGCCGTAAGTGGTACCCGAAGGCGTCTTGGCATACGCACGATACTGATAGTCGGTATATGACCACGGTTCGGGTATCGTGTTGGTCATAATAGCACCCGTGCTGACGGTTGTGGCTACATCGGTACTGCCCACACGCCAACTCTCAAAGCCCTCTTGGATGATATTCTCCGTGCCTGCCACTACAAAGCCTTTGAGTGTCACACCGGTCTCGGTTGCTTCTGCACCCAAAGTCTGTACTGAGGGTGCCACCAATACATCGTCGTCAGCGGTAAGGAAGCCTACCCATTCACCGTAGTAAGTCTTCTCTTTGTAGAGACAGAAGGTGCGATAGTCGTAGTATTTATCCCTACTCAGTCCCTCCAAACGGAAGATAAGTGTGGAGTCCACACGGTCTATAACCAATACACGTTCAGGAGAAACGGTGGCAGGTGCATCGCTGCGTTTCCACTCGAAGCCTATCTCGGTACGACTCTCCATATCGCAATCGATAGTGCCGTGGAGGAATACCGAGTTTGCGGATTTACCATCCGCCTGACCGGTAGAGAGTGTGATGGCTTTGGTGGTCATCTCCTGCCAGTCGCTGTAGATGGTTCCGCCTTCGGCGGTAGTCAGCAGGCTGCGATAGTAATAGCGGGTGTCGGGCAAGAGGTTGTTGATTTTCACCATGTTGTTGCTGACGCTTGCTTTCTGCAAGTCGGTGTCGTACTTGGATGTGCCATACTCCACGGCTTCCTCGACCAATGTGGCGTCGCCGTAGTTACATGAGGTGGACAGGAGTATATAGGTTTGACCATACTGCGTAAGTGTCGGCTCGGAGATGGTAACAGGCAGAGTTGTCAGCGTCTGTGTCGTACCATAAGCCAACCTCTCTCGCTGCGTGTCTTTGACATATACTTTCAGCCGTTCAAAATAGATATGTGAGTAATTGTTGTCAGTCGGTCGGTAACTGAGAGGACCACTACCTTTGATGTTTCCGTATATATAAATTTTGTATATTTTGGATGTTGCAGGAGTATAGGAACCCGAGAAATAATATGTATAGGACTTATTCTGAATAGATGTATCAGGTATGATAACCGTATTTGATGTTCCATCCTCTATCTGTAAACCGACTATCGTTCCGCTACTGCCACGTACAACTATGTCGAAATCATATTGTATATTCGCCTCTAATTGAATTTCACACGCCACTCTACAATTGGCACCTCGTATATAGTAATATGTTTTCCACTTCTTAGTGTAATAATCCTGTTCATTTTTAGAATAGTAGTCGTTATTCTGGAAATGGAGGGTATTATTATATTCAGAAATCACCCCATAACCACTAGTTACTTCATACTGCCATGTATTGCTATCATTGGGATTCACTTGTTTTGACACAATATACCGATTTACGTCCGTGTCAGCTTCTCCTTCGATGAAAGAGCGGATGGCATACTGAGTATTCGGAACAAGTCCACTTATGATGGTGTCTATGGATAGAGAGGGGGCGGTGCTGTCACAATACAAGACCTGAGTATCATATGGTCTGTCTGCAAAAGATGTTCCCTTGCAATACTCAATACCATATTGCACATTAGCAGCATCGCCTGCATCATACGTGACATGGCATATCGCTTTTGTTTGACGGTTTTGTAGCACTTGCAAGGCGGTCTCTACTGATTTGGTCTTACAAGTTTCCAATGTACTATATGTGGTGTCATTGCCTACTACAATGAAGGCACGAAGCGCATAGTTGGTGTTTACCTGTAAATCGGATATGATGGTATCCAATTGTGCTGCAGAGTCGGCTTTGTTGATATGGATTGTGGCGTACTCATTAGTCCATGAACTACCTTTGCAATACTGAATACCATTTACCCCAGTGTTGGTAGCATCACCACAATCATACGAACCCTTGACAGAGATGGTTGCCTGAGTGGTAGTAACATCGGCTATAGAGATATTGACAGGCAATGTGCCATAAGTCTGCTTGTTGCGGATGGTTCTCGGCTCTTTTCGGCTGGCATAAGGCGTAGAAACGCTAAACTCATCAAAGTCTATAATGTTAGATGCATTTGCAGGTCCGGGGTCTTTTACATGCCCGTATATACCAAGGTAGTAGGTCTTCGTTTCTGTCGGAGTGAACGTACCGGCAATTTCCTGATATTCTGTACTCAACGAGGCATTAGATGCTATGGTGGCATACGATTGTCCCACATAGTCCCCTGTACTTACTACCAGTTTTACATCCGGAACAGTGTATGAACGTGAGGAATACCGTTTCCGAGTACGTGCGAATAACTTATACTCCACTCCTGCATTAAGTTCTACTGCAATATAGAATGTTCCATCTGCTTCATGATAGGAGTAACTACTCTGGAAAGAATAAACTCCGTTGGCACAACTCCATGTGCCATAAGAACTATTCTTTGTATAATCAGTATTAATATCCTGAAAAAAGTCAGCCCTGTGTACAATGCTATCTACAGGAACGCTATCGCGCATCTCAATAAACGTACGGAAAGTATATTCCGTATTGGGAGTAAGTCCTGTAACGAGTGTGTCAATCTTGATAGGTTCGGCAATTACGCCTGTTGCGAGGAGAGTATCTGCAATAGATGTTCCAACCATCTCATAGCCATACCTCGTTATATTATCCATGTTCCCCCAATCGTATTGAAAACTAACGCCTAACTTGGTTTGGGTACGAGTGGTTGTAGATGTTATAGTGGTAATTGCCTTTGTAGTGCATGTAATCATGCTGCTGTATGTGGTATCACCTTCTACAGTTACTACATACGCTCGTGCGCAATAGGTGGTATTGGGTTGCAGCCCAGTGAGAGAGGTTTCTATTTGTGCCGCAGAGTCAGTCTTGTTGATAGAAACGGTGGTATAATCTGTACCAAGAGACAAACCTTGGTTATATTGAATGCCATTACCTATATTAGTAGCATCACCACAATCATAACTGCCAGCCAGAGATATTGTAGTGTGAGTTTGAGTGCTTGATATATTGCAATCTATGCTTTCGGTTGTGTAGGTTCTAACATCGCTGTAGATTGTATCACTCTGTGCTGTTACTATATACACACGTGCGCAATAGGTCGTATTCGGTTGCAGCCCTGTGAGGGTAGTTTCCATTTGTGCCGCAGAGTCTGCTTTGTTGAAAGCAACGATAGTATAGTCACTGCCTATAGATGAACCTTGACTCCACTGAATACCATTTTCCACCGTATTAGTAGCATCACCGCAATCATAATTACCACGCAATGACAATGTAGTTTGGGTTCTACTCCTACTATAGTAGTCGATGTTTGCCGTAACAGGCAATGTCTTAAAAGTCTCCTTGTCGCGAATGTATATTGGTACTTTATGGGATTGAGTGGATAACAAGAAATCATCAAAATATATGGTATTGGCATAATAAGATGACGAACCTGATGTATGACCATATAGTCCTACATAATAGATTCCACTTTTTATAGGAGTATAAGTTCCGATAACCTCTTCATACTCTGTACTAAGTGTTTCTTTCGATACAATCGTTGTCATGGACAAAGAATCGGCACTATTTCCTATACCAATTGCCATATCAGGATTGGCGTACCAACTATAAGACTCTCCTTTCTTGACACGGACACGGAATGTATATTCCGCACCACCTATGAGATTTACCCTATGGAACAGCCAGCCGAAAGCCTCTTGATATCGATTATCACTTTGGAATTTGCAGTAACGAGTATAACCATACGCCGTCCATTTCCCATAAGTGGACGTTTGTTGTTCCCATTCATCGATACCATTATAAAAATCATCAGATAGAATAACGTTTGTCGAATCCCGCGTCTCCATAAACGAGCGGAATGTGTATTCGGTATTGGGCGTGAGACCTGTGATGAGCGTATCTATCTCAATAGGGGCATCTATGGTTCCCATTGCTTGAATCGTATCAGCTTCCCCTTTTACTATCCCATAACCATATTTCTCTATGTTATTCACTTCGCCCCAATCATACGTAAAACGTACACCTAATTTTGTCTGAGTACGTTTCGTTGATGCGATAGTTGTAGCAACAGGCAACGTCTTGAAGGTTTGTTCGTTGTTAATAGTTATCGGCATTTTGCCCATAGAAGCAGGAAGGAGTACGGCGAAGTCATCGAAGTAAACCGTATCGGCGATATTAGCATCATCGTTCATATACACGTATAGCCCAATACGATAATCACCATTTTCTGTAGGGGTGAATACTCCTGACAATTGCTCATATTCTGTACTCAATGTTTCCCTCGTTACTATTGTACTATCGCCGACTTTGATGGCTACGTTAGGGATGTTGGCTCCAGATGCCATTGCCTTCTTTACAAGAACGCGTATCGTATATTCAATACCTCCTGTCAGAGATACATAGTGGGACAACGTGCCATCTACCGGACTCCATGGATAACCACTATATGCGCAAGCCCCATCCACACTTTTGAACCAAGAATAGTAACTTGACCCGTCACTCCAATCGCTGATACCTTTTGAGAAATCGTCGGAGAAGATGGCATTCGTTGAATCGCGGGTCTCAATGAATGTACGAAGAGTGTATTCCGTATCCAGAGTAAGACCTGCAAATGTGGTATCAATCGTTATGATCTCACTCTGTGTACCAATAGCCTTGATAGTATCTGCAATGGGTGTGCCCACAATCTCATAACCGTATTGCTCTACATTGCCCACATCACCCCAATCATACTGCATATTAGTACTCACCTTAGTTTGCGTGCAACGGGTAATGGTGGCTGCAGTGGCAATGGTTTTCGTCGCAATGCTGATGAACCCACCGTAAATGGTATCTCCTTCATTGATTACTACGTATGCACGGGCGCAGTATGTAGTGTTTGGCTGAAGCCCTGTGAGAGTAGTTTCTGCTTGTGCAGTAGCACCTGTTTTGTTAAGTGCAATGGTGGTGTAAGTGTCACCAAAGGATGAGCCTATACAATACTGAATGCCGTTTATGCCTTTGTTGGTAGCATCTCCAAAATCATACTTCACACGGAGACTTATAGTTGTATGTGTCTGTTGCGGGGAAGATAGAGATACAGAGATACCTTGGGTGGTAAATTCATACTCCTGGGTTATGACTTCAGGAGTACCTTTCAGTTTTGCGCGCATTGTAATCGTGTATTCGATGCTTGGTTTTAGCCCCGTACATGAGATATGAAATGTATTGGAGTTGGATTGGGCTATCAGTGCATCGCCTAAGAAACACTCTATTTCTTGCAGCACATCATTTTCTAAGGTTACAAACTCTACATCTCCACTGAAAGTTGTTTGGGTGGATTGTGGATTAGATATAATCAAACCATAGGGGGTGACATATCGTCCATAACCAGCCGCTCTATATGCTGCTGTATCTTCTTTGTGAACAACGATGGTCGTCCTATCAGGAAAGGAACGAGCCTCACCTCCATGTGTAGGAGGTGTGTGTGGTGTCAGTATAGCCAATTGGAAGTATCCGCTATATATACCGCCAAAAGCATGTCCTTCTATCCTTTTGACATTCTCCGGAATTTGGATACGATTCAGTCTCGTGCCACGGAAAGCACAATATCCGATACTTTGAAGTGTAGATGGTAAATCAACGGATTTCAATGCATTTCTTCCCGAAAAAGCCCAATCGCCAATGCGAGTTACGGCATACGTAGTACCATTATGCGTAACAGATGCAGGGATATTGACGTGTTCCAAATCTTGATAACATATATCCCCACCGTTTGTCGCAACTTCTACAGAATGAACATCAATGATTTTGTAATAGAAGTCACCCTCTTTGAAATCATACGCCCATAGGGCGGTAGTGGCGAGGAAGAGTGCCACCAAGAAAGATAATAATCTTTTCATAATGCTTGTTTTTTTTAGTAGTTTGTATTTTGGTTTGTTATTTAGTTTGTCTATATCTGTTTGGGCGAGCGATGGTATCGCCCTACTAAGAAACAATAATTGCTGCGCCTTTGTCTTGCCTGAACGACGCGAGAGATGCACCCCATTAAGCCCACGGGCTTAATAGGGACCCCGCAGGCGCTCAGTGTGCTTTGCACACCCGCCTTACGCTTCACGTCCCCACATTGTCTCCTTTTGTTCATATACAGATATAAATAAAGCGTGGAACTTTGTCGTTTCACTTGGATGTCGCGGTCCTGAACTACCTTACTGACCAAATTCTACGAACGAAAGCCCACGCAACAAGCGTGAGCGTTAAAGGCTTCGTTCTTGGTCAGTTGTTAGAAATTGTTCAGGTTTCGAACATCCAAGAGAAAGCATAACGCTTCTATAAATATGTCATTGCATCGCCTTACCGATGCGCGGTTATGCCATAGGCGGAACGGGTATTAAGTTGTTGTTTACGGGTTGATTTTATTTGTTTTGTGCAAAGTCTTTCAACTTTGCGCTGCAAAGGTAGGCAAATTATATGGATTACACAATATCTGTGAAAAACAGGTGCTCGTTTTCAGTAGAGACAAGACTAATAAGGCTAATAAGTCAAATGGGGCAAATGGGGCAAATGGGGCGAATAAGCCGAACAAACCGGATAGGACCAATGGAACAATAAGTCAAATGAGCCAAAGATGTCCATAAGGCTAATAGCCGACAAGAGGAGAGCGTTGGGCTCTGTTAATAACCTATAGTGGGGCGTTAATTTCGGCATGCCCATTGCAAGGGGCACCACACAAGACAACACAACATAGATAAAACAAAACATTTACGCGGACAACACGTCCGCGTAGGAAACTCCAACTTGTAAGTAAAAAACGCTCACTATTCTATCTAATTCATTCTTTGTACATTGGTTGCGTATCCATTGCTTATCCATTGCTGAATCACATACTAATCACATACTAACCACATACTAATATCATACTCTTAACTCGATAAAGACCCGATGAAAAATCGAACAAATAATATGAATAAAACGTTACTACTTTGTGTTGCAGCCGTGTGCATAGGCATTGGAGGCGCACAGGCCGATGAGTGGACGCGCGTGACCGATGCATCGGTGCTCAGCGCGGGCGACCGCATAGTGATAGCATGCCCCGCCAAAGGCAAGGCTGCCGGTGCACTCGACACCTCGAAAAAGATACTGACTGCCGTGGCAGCCACGTTCTCCGACGATGAGAACATCATGACCTCCGCCGGCGATGCCATCGTGCTGACCATCGGCGGAGAGCAGGGCATATGGACGCTGGCAGACGCTACGGGCAGGATGCTCGGGGCTTCGGGTACGAAAGACATCGGTTGGATTCTGCTCAGTTCGGATGCGGTTTCTTTGCTTGTATGCCTCCTGTTTTACCGAGTGCAACCGCGAAACAGGACAAGGAGGCGTTTGACGGTGTTTTTGAGGGATTGGAGAAGAAGTTCACGGAACCACAAGCGGGTGTCGTCCGTCCAACGCTGGGGATGCGTGGTAATCATCAGTTGAGACGGGAGAGGCTGGATGCCGGTATGTTGTGTAGTGAGAGAAGTGGCAGGGTACGGATGAGGTCGGTGGTGGAGTGATAGACCAAGCCGCGGGCAATCCATTGGTCTTGATAGACGGGCACTTTGTCGCGGAGAGAAACACGGAACCCGTCCCAGCGGCGACCCGTGTCGGTGAGGTAAAAGACGCGGCTGAAATCCACATCGAAATAGGGTTCGCCTATGATGCCATAGGCATGATAATCGTAGTTTTTCCAAAGGTCGCGCCCGTCCCATTGGCTGGTGGGTGCGCCGTGCATGCATATAGTGCGGACGGGGTAGAACTGACGAAAGTAGGCGAGTTGCTGCCCGAAGTGCGCAATTGCTGCCCGAATATCGCCATTCGCAAGCGGTATATCCTCGTAATGGTAACCAATCTCGTGTCCGAGTGCCGCAATGGCGCGAATGTATCCGGGTTGGTTGCTCGCGGGAACGACACGGAAATAGTAGGAGGCACAGATGCCCAACTCGTGCTCAATCTGCGCCGTGCGGAGACTGTTGGCAGGGCGTGCGTCCACATCGTGGCGGAGAATCACAAAACGCGTGTCGGCAAGTTGGGAACGGCAGTACTGCTCGAAAGTCAGGAAACGATAGCCCGCCGATTGCAGGGCAATGAGCAGTTGGCGGTATGTGCGGAGCGTGAAATCGCGTGCCATGGCGTCGGTTTATTGCAGTGTGTGCCGGCTTTGCCGACGAAAAGCCTGCGGGCTGATGCCCGTCTGAAGGCGGAAATACTTGCAGAAACTGCTGGCACTGGCGTAGTTCATATTGTAGGCAATTTCCTTGACGGTGTCGTTGGTATTGAGGAGAATCTGCTTGATTTCGCGAATGGCGATGCTGTTGATGATGTCGGTGGGTGTCTTGCCCGTGACCTGCCGGCAGATATAGGTCAGGTATTTGGGTGTGATTGCCATCTCTTCGGCATACCAACTGACGGAACGGCGCGAGGTGTGATTGTTCTCGAGGAGTTGGACAAAACGGTAGAAAAGTTGGTTGAGGCGCGACTTGTTGCTGTTGGTGGAGAGCATGCCATTGTTCATGACAATGAGTTCCCCCATGCCGATACGCCGGCGGATATTGAGGTCGAGCATGTAGAGAATCTCGAAGATAATGGCTTGCGCGAGGGCATCGGAGATGCGGTCGCTGTAGGGACCCGACTCCTGGATGTGGAGGTCAATGAGTTGCTCGTACGCTTCGTAGAGTTGTATCTGACGCTCGTTCATGTGTATGATGGGGTGCTGCTTGAGGAACTGGAGTTTGTCGTACCAGTTGGTCTCCACGCGCAGGCAGGAATAGACGACATCGGTAAGGGTGTCCTGCGGGATACTGAAGATAAGACACTGGAAGTCAGGCGTGTAGAGGTACTGCTTGGACAGGAAATCGGACGTGCAAAGCAGCAGGTCGTGCTCTGCCATTTCGTAACTCTCTTGCCGACCGAGTTCGATGCGCAGCCGCCCTGCCTTGCACATGACTGCCACTACGATGCCTGTAGTGTCGGAGGTCTGGCTCATCACGGAGTCCAGATTGTCGGACACACGAATGTTCTTGAATGGGATAATCTTCTGCATAATCTATTCCGTTTTTCGCACGACGATGTGCACTTTTGTCGGCAAAGGTACAAAAAATATGCCGTTTATGCCAAGTGGTTCGCCATAAATTGTGCATAAAAAGCGCTGATTAGAAATGTGGATAATCATTTTTCCGCTTCGGAATATCGCAGAGCCGCTGAAAAGCACTATCTTTGCAGCAAGTATTGGGATGTACGATTTACGAATTTACGATGTACGATTTATGTACGATTGTGTGAGGATGTACGATTTGCAAGACGGGGCAGGGAGGATGTGGATGGTATAAAAAAAGCGATAAATAATAAACCTAATAACTATAAATGCCAGATTGCTGTATGGAAACAAAAGAGCAAAAAGAGACCGCGGGGACGGGGATTCGTCCTGCGAAACGTATTCAGACTTCGATACTGAACGGAGTGGAGCGCAAGGCTCTGGTGTGGATGGCGGAACGTATGCCGCGGTGGGTGACTTCGGATATGCTGTCAGGCGTGGGCGTGGCAGGTGCCATAATCATTGCGGCAGGGTATATGCTGGCGAATGTGAACATCAACTGGTTGTGGCTCAGTTCATTCGGTTTCGTGGTGCATTGGTTCGGCGACTCGATGGACGGCTCACTGGCACGTGTGCGGCATACGCAACGACCGGTGTACGGGTTTTATCTTGACCACACATTGGACGCGGTGACGGAGTTTATCATGTTCTTCGGTGCAGGTATGTCAAGCCTGCTACGGTTGGATATTGCGATGATGGTGTTTGTGGCATATCTGCTTATGACACTGAATGTTACCATCAATTCGCACCTCAAGAGCGAGTTCCGGCTGACCTACGCAAAGTTAGGTCCAACGGAGTTCCGCGTGCTGATGATTATCCTGAACACCTTACTTATATATGTGGCACCGCTGCGCGAGTTCTCGACCACGCTCTGCTACTTCGAGCACAGCCTGACGCTGAGCGGACTGGATGTGGTGGCACTGTGTATATTCGTGGTAATCATGGTGATATATGTATGCACGGTGGTGTCGGACACGCGCGGCTATGCCAAGGCTGACCCGCTGCCAAAGGCACCGAAAGCGTAAGGAGGAACGATGCCGCTGTGGTTGCATATTGTGGTGGCGGTGTTCGCGTTCAACACCATTGTGGTTATCATCACGGAGAACCGCCGTCCTGCCAATACGTGGGCATGGATACTGCTGTTGCTGACCCTGCCCGGTGTGGGGTTGGTGCTCTATTACCTGTTCGGGACGCGCGCCAGCAGGTTTCCGCTGGCGGGTGTGGCAGACGGGAGCCGGCGCGAACTGAAGCGTC
>SAMEA104315424__coassemble_1244_pt1 | contig 12156 bp, 7 predicted proteins | sample SAMEA104315424__metabat2_low_PE_013 | metagenome-assembled genome bin SAMEA104315424 (sample SAMEA104315424) | gut metagenome | biome: Monkey gut; feature: monkey-associated habitat; material: faeces | place: China | collected 2013 | reverse complement strand
AACGCCCATAAGCAAAGGCTACAAGAGACTTTTTAGGTACAAGAAATGTCTATTACTACCATACTAACCCTATTTCAGGTACAAGAAATGTCTATTAGTCCTAAAATAGTTATTTTTCCGTTAAAGAATCTATTGCCTGCTGCATGCTGCTGAGAAAGCGGGCGGTGTGGGCACGCTCATTTCTCTCCCAATACGCACCAACGCAACACAGGTATGCGGCGGATAATCATATACAGCGCGGGCGTGAGTGTGAACATTGCCGCAAACAGCAGCACATACATCGCCCACGGCGGGAGTAGGGTATGGACACGCAGCACATAGCCCACGCTCATGTACACCACGAACTGCAAGATATACAGCCCGTAAGAGTGCTTGGCAGGCGATATGGTCTTTGTAGTCTGCTTCGTTGCGGTGCGTATCGGTATCTGCCACACCACAGGACGGTTCAACCAGCGTTTGAAACCGCCGAACATAGCCAATATCGCCAGCCACGCATACAGGTTGTTGCCCACGCTGCGCAGGTAAGCAGGCGAATAGGCGTCCTGTCCGAAAGTGGTGACCGTGAGCCATATACCGCACGCCAAGGCAACGGGAATCGTCAGCCAACACCAACGACTGAGCCACTCCTGCACATCGGTGCGGACAAAGACATAGTACCCGAACAGATACGCCACTACATAGTACAACGGGCGATATACATTCACCATCGCAGCAGGGTCTTGCATTGTGCCGTTGCCGTCCATCACCGTTTGGTCGCCCAAGTAAAGCATAACGCCAAAGAACACCATCAGCAGGGCAATGAGTACGTCACGGAGTGCAGGGCGCAGGGTGCTCTCGGGCTGCTCCTGCGGGTACGTGATATGGAGTTTCCGTTCCGCCCGATGCAAGGGTATGGTAAGCAGCGAGAACAGCCACAGCAACTGAATGAACCACAATCCGCCACCGCCCGTAAGCGCAAACATGATGTACATCACCCACCACGGTTGCCCTGCGCCGAGGTCGGCGTGGTAGTGGTAGTTCATGGTCAGCATGCCCGCATAACCAGATAGCCACTGAAAGACAAACAACCCGATAGTGGCGGGCACCAGCAGTTTGCGTGTACGGCTGTGGAAGAACGTGCGGTAGTCATACTTGCCGAGTGCATAGCGCGCACTCATGCCTGCTACCACAAACAGCAACGGCATCAGCCACGGATAGAGCATATATACCACCGCATCCTGCGGCTGACAGTCGCTGAATCCGCCAATGCCCGACCCCGCACAACAGGCGTTGTAGTAGTAAAAGACATGAAACAGCATCACCAGCAATATGGTGATCCAACGGATGTTATCAATATAATGCAGTCGCATAATCATTGTTTTTAGCATATATACCAATCATTCATATTCTCCTTCATACGTCTTAAAGTTTTCCACCTGCTCCAATACTTTTCTGAACACCTCTTCGTCCCACTCGGGCGGATAACCGCTTCGATACAGCAATTTCGATACATCGCGTGCCAGGTCGCGCTTCAGCGTACCATTGTTCAGCCAGTCGGCATAGACCGCCGTGCCTGCCACCAACTCATTGATACTCCGCGACAACGCCACACATCGCTCATTCGGATAATCGAATCCGTGCATATCACGCACCTCAACCAATATATCGTAGAATGCTTTTTCCTCAAAGGTGATGCCCAAGTCGCGGAACTTACTCTTATCAGTCTGCTGTTGGTAAAATATATCCCCCAACTGCCCCGACAGTTCGTTCACACGGTTATCTATCAGTTCCTGTATCGAGCCCAGCGTCTCACCGACCACATTGGTGGCAAAATCCAACTTGTCGCGTGTGTTGTACGCCTCCACCACCTTTTCCATCATATCGTCGAACCGCTTGGCTGCCACTTTATTGGTTCTGCTATATTCACGGATAGCACGTTTCAAAACACGCAGTAATATCTGAAATTTCGTATGCGGCAGTTTCACGCTCGCTTCTACTTCACGCAAGTAGTCATCGGTAAATATCTGTTCTTCGTCATTATCTTTGAACACTGACTCTACGCTGCCGCACACTATTGCCTCGCGCACCATCTGTTGCACTTCGCGGTTCATTGCTTCTGTGTCACGTTGCCCTTGCGTCATCTTGCTCACAAACGAGCAAATCGCCATATAGCATTGTGCCCATGCCGTTTCCTCGTCTTGCAATACGCCCGCCGGCTGACAGATATTATACGCCGAGCGCAATCGTTTCACATGTTGTTTGAAAAGTGTTTGATACGACACTTTCTGACTTTTGCTCACCTGCGCCATCACATACTCCGCCGCCTGCTGCAGGAACTGCAACCGCGTCAGCGGGTCGGACGCAAAGAATGGTGAAAAGTTCAAGTTTTGCGTGAGCGCACGCAGTCCCTCCAGTTCGTTCACAAACACTGTATAGGCTGCCTCCACATCATCTTCCGTAGGTCCAAACTGCTCACCGCCATATGCCTTTATCGCCTCGCGCATATTCTCCCGTATGCCGATATAATCCACTATCAACCCGTACTCTTTTCCCTCGTATTTGCGGTTGACACGCGAGATAGTCTGTATCAGCGTATGTTTTTGCAGCGGCTTGTCGTTGTACAGCACCGACAAACACGGCACATCGAATCCCGTTATCCACATATCCACCACTATCGCCATACGGAAATTGGATTTCTCCTGTTTGAATTGCTTGTCCAGCATTTTTCTGTATGGTTTGTCGCCCAACAGGTCGTACATCTCTTTCGGGTCGTTGGCATTGCGTGTCGCCACCATATTCACCATCGGCAGCGGCTCCTGCAACTCCTCTCTGGTCAGCAGGCTCTCGTTCTGGCACCGCTTTGCCTCGAACCATTGCGGACGCACCTCCCGTATCTTGGTGTAGAGGCGGTAGGCAATAGGTCGGTTGGCACATACGACCATCGCTTTCTGTACTACATCGGGTTTGGCATCGCACAGCCGTTCATAATGCTCCACAATGTCTATCGCCACACGTCCTAATCGTCCGTCATCCGCCAGTATCACCTCCATCTTCGACATTGCCTCTTTGCTCTTGCGCACATCCTCTTCGTTTGAACCCTCGTCGGCGCATTGCTTGTAATACGCCTCTATCTGTGCGGCTTTCTCTTTGTCGAGCATCACCCGCGCCAGACGGGGGATGTATTTCAGATCCACCGTGATACCATCGTCCACCGCCTCTTTCATCGTGTACCTGTCCACCACGCCGCCGAACACGTGTATCGTCTCATCGATGGGTGTCCCCGTAAAACCGACGTAGGTCGCATTCGGGAACGCGTCGCGCAGGTATTTGGCAAAACCGTAGGTTACAAACGCCCCCATCGTCTTGGCATCGTAGTGCCCGTTTATCGCCTCGCGCTGCCCTTCTATCTTCAGTTGCGCCCCCACGCCCGTTTGCGTACGGTGTGCCTCATCGCTGAAAACGAGGATATTCCCGCGGTTGGAGAGCAGTCCTGTCGCCTCGCAGAACTTCTGTATCGTGCAGATAAACACCCCGCCCGAACTGCGCAGCGTCAGTTCTTTGCTCAAGTCCTCGCGACTCTCTATCACACGCACTATACCTGCCGAGAGAAAATCCGACGAATTGCAAAACAACGCACCCGATTGTTCTTGCAAGTCCTCTCTGTCCACCATGATTATTACGGTCGGGCTTGCCAATCGGGCTTTATCGCTCCGTAACATCAGTTGCCGCGCCAAGAACAGCATCGTATAGGTCTTGCCGCACCCCGTGGCACCGAAGTACGTACCGCCTTTGCCGTCGCCGCCCGCACTGCGCAAATGCTGCATAATGTTGGCAAACAGTTTCTGCGTGGCAAAGAACTGCGGATAGCGGCACACTATCTCCTCTTCTTTCTGCGTCTGCAGGTCCGGAAAATAGACAAAATCCCGCAGCAACAGCAGCAGTCGTTGCGGCTCAAACGCGCCTGCTATCAGTGTGTTCAGTTCTGCCAGTCCTGCCGTGGAAGCCTTGTCCTCGTTATGTATCTTTTTCCACGCATAATAGTGTACGTAGGGTGTGTATGTCGTACCCAGACGCGTGTTGCTGCCGTCGCTGATACACGACAACGCACAGTATTTCATCAGGTGCGGTATGTCGCGCCTGTAGCGGATATGTATCTGGTCGTAGGCTTTGGCTATGGTGGCATTGTAGTCGGTGGGGTTCTTCAGTTCGATGATACACACGGGAATACCGTTCACAAACAGCAGCACATCGGGTATCCGCACATCGCGACCGCCATTATAACTCACCACATACTGATTGACGCAGCGGAACACATTGCGTTCGGGGTGCATAAAGTCGATATACTCCACAAACAAGTCCTCGTCTGTGTGATAGCGATGAAAACTATACCCATCGCGATAGAGGCTCACCACACTGCGCAAGGTGTGATACAGTGTGTCGCCACCGGTGTTGCGCAGGTTGGCTATGATACCGTCTGCCTCGTCGTCGCCCAATGCCTCTTGGGCATACCGCCCCTGCAGATAACTGCGCAAGTCATCTTCTATCAAGGCTTCCGACAACTTCCGGTTAGTCATCTCGCCACCGTGCGTAGCAGTCCAACCATAGTCTGCCAACAACTGCATCACGCTCTCTTCGTATTCGCTCTCGTATAGTCTTCCGTTCATTCTTCTGTCTGTTTGGTTAAGTATGTCTGTTTCCCGGGCAACAACGCCCGCATATCATGCCGTCAAGAATAGGTGATTCAGCAAGGGATAAGCAAAGGATACGCAAGGGATGAGTATAGGAACTCTATAGGAACTCTATAGGATGAGCCAATCCAAAACACCTCTTGTCTTGCCTCGTTCCCTACCGTTTCCGTATGTCTGCATTCTCTCTGCACTTTCTCTGCTCTCTCTCTGCTCTTTCTTTACCTGCTTTCCGTATGCTTTTTGCCTATTCTTTGCATTCGCTTTGCCGTCCTATTATCCTCTGTTATGTTTCCCTTTCACATTCTCGATTGGTTCTTCGCCTTGTCCCGAGGCATTGCCATGGCTCAGCGACTCATCTGTTCTTACGAATGCGCTGCTGCCACTGCAGTATCGCCTACCGAGGCAGCGACCAATATAGGGCATATCTCGTTAATCATCTGCCGCAATCGCTCCGCATACTGCTTACGACGATTATACACATCATATATCGCCACAATCGACTTCTGTACTTCTATCGGCGGTATCGGTATCTCCACATCGCACATCAATTCAATGTCAAATGTATCTCTTACCGAACCAACGGCATAGAACAAAGTGGAACGAAAGAACTCCTTGCGAGATAGCCACATTTGTAGATACTTGGGTAATAATAGTTGTTTCTCCACAACCTTAAACACTTGATACATTGGTGAAACAATACAATCTTCTCCCTCATTCATAGAAATAGAACCGATGTTTATACGAGATGGATTATAAGCAAAGTAACCATTTCTAACCACCTTATACTTGCCTATGTCAATGCCCGTCATATCCGCTTTTGTTTCACAAAAACTACCGGTTGCATCTACACCCTGAACCAAAGTAACAGTCTTATTGTTGTTTCTTTCATCAACTTCGGTGATATACTTTCCTATTTTGTGTAGGGGGTATTGTTGTCGTAGTTGTTCGATATATGCGTCGCAGACCAACTTAAGGTCATCTAATTTGTTTTGCATAGCATTCAGATTATGTTGCATAGCCTTATACACCGCCACATACTCTCTCTGCACCTCTATCCTCGGCAACGGAATTTGGATATTGCACAACGCTTCCCATGTAAACACTTCAGTAGAACTTCCCCACGATACAAAACAGGCTTTTCTATCCCATTCTGTTCGATTGAAATTCATAAACAAATAAGTTGGATCAAGTTCTGACAATTTATTCGGCTTTATACGGAAAGCGATATTATTCCAACTAATCAGAAAACACTTATTTGTATCATTAAATCCCAATCCTATTCTCTTACCGTGTGTACGCGGATTATAAATAAAGTCATTAGGACTTACAACCCAAAACTTTGACAACTCACTATTCTGTACATTGGCTTTAGTCGGTATTATCTGCTTAGTTATAGTCATTCCCATTACATCATCTTCTCCATAATGTAATTCCGTATTCCTCACCTCCACCTGTTCTATATACTCACCCAACGATGTTATATGTACTTGCTTATCTAAAACCATATTTCTTTTCTCTCTTTTCAAATGCTTCTTTTCCTCCTTCAAGGATTTCACACACATGTTCTCGTATGCCTTGAGACTCTAAAATAGATTCTACACAAGCATTCTTATCTTTGGAATTTTCCAAACTACCATTGATGTAGTGAAATTTCACGCCATTTTGATTAGGGCTATTGTTCCCATTTTGATTTGCCACAATCACATTTTCAGCGTCTGCACTCACTACCACATTAGGATTATGAGTAACAAGAATAATTTGTCGTTCTTTTTTCTTGTTTCTTATATACTCAACTAAGTCTTTGTAAATAGCCCTATTATCAAGACTGTCTTCTGGTTGATCTATCAAAATAGGACACTGCTTCTTACTAAAATCTAGCAATAATTTAAGTACAACAAAGGCTTGTTTTCCTTGCGACATTTCGGTAAACTTATCATCTTGGTAGATGACATCAAATTGGTATTTATACCAATTTTGCGATAATAGAGCCGTCATCACCTCTTGGGCATGATGTGTGGATTTATACACAATTTCACTATTGAGTGCCTTGCGTATATAGTCCTCAATTGTACCTTGCTCGGCATATTCATTCGCCAACTTTTCAATATAATTCTGTTGCTCGGTACTCCGAATAATGAATCTTTCTTTCAAAAAATCGTACAAATCATCCCGCAAAAATATAGTGTGCGCTGCGATTGTGAGGTCATTCCGTTTTATAGACAACTCTTGACATACGGCATTGGTATTTGTCTGAAACTGTATATACTGATCGACTATTTTCTTCACTAAATTGTCTATTTCCTGTTTGCATTTATTACAGATAGTCTCTTGTTCTTCAAACTCATGCAATTTCTTTTGTTCCTCTCTCAATCGTGTTTGTATAGAATTAAGTTCTTTGTTATTATCATAATATTGTTTACACTTAATGTATAGTGGAGTATTCTTTATTGTGTTGTATTGTTGCTCATTGTTACCTTGTTCAGTATGTAATGTTTGCAGTATTTCCTTTATTTGATTTACCCACTGTTCATTTGCTGTTTCTGCTATATTTGAGTAAACTTTGATCAGGTGCTCCCTTGTGTTTTCTGATAGGACATCATATTTTTGAGGGAAATTAGATGCAAGAATTGGTGTATTTATTAGGGACTCCAATGTTGTAATATCTCTATGAATAGCATTGTTCTTTTGCTCTATTTGGGATAGAGTCTCCGTATCTGCTTTATATCTCTCTATTTCTGCTTCTGTTATTTGCGTTTGATCAGTAAGAGATTTCACTTTTATTTCCAAATCACCTATTTCCTTGCTAATAGCACTCTTATTTCCTTTTTCCCGCAATTGTGAACTCAGAGCCTTATATTTTTCTTGTTCTTGGAATAGTGATAAAATGGTAGTATGCAAATCTGTTTCTAATTGGTTATTATTTTTTATATATTTACTAATAGCATCCTTCTTGTCCTCCATAATATTATCACATATTATTCTATCCAGTTTTTTCCCATCATTGGCAATTTGATACATATAACTCTGTGGATAATAATCTACATCTCGTGTATTGTCCTCCTGTCCATCGCTCCAATGGATACTCACTCCGCTGAAATGTTCCTCAATATAGTCATTATATCCATCCTTCTGCGTTAGTTTTTCAATAGGACAATCTAACTTGCGGGCAATAGCATTTAGTAAAGTCGATTTCCCTGTAGAGCGTCCACCTATTATTGTATTTAGATTACCATTCAGATAGATTGTATCATTCCAAAAAGACTTCTCATCCAAAGAGATAGAATCAATTACTCGGAATGGTGCCTTATAATCGGGTTTCTCTAACTGCACACATACACGCTCATCCGGTTCAAACAGAATTTGTTTAAGTCCACTAAATGTCAAGTCAGATTTAATCCAAAGATATCTATCCTTGGGGTATTCTGAAGGACAATGATTGTCCGAACAAACTATCATAGGTTTTACCCCTACCGCAGGAAATACATGTTTTTTATAGTTATCAAAATCGGCAACCCGCCCCATTTCAAATATATCAACATTTGTAGCAATTTCTTCCTTAATTGCCTCTTGGTGTGGCAAGGTATTACTAATCATTCTGTCGAGTCCATTACTTTTCTTGCCGGCATGGATTGTTATAATCGCATTATGCGTCTTGGCAAATTCCACTACATCATTGAAATCCCAATAAATGCGTTCATTATCAGCGATACTTTTCCCCTGGTTCCGCTTGAACACTTTAAAATCTTCCTCTAATGTGTCTAAATCTGCCTTTTCATCAAAAATAAGAATGATATGCAAATTTGATGTTCCCTTATCACAACGCAATTCAACACCTGGAAAGACCGTAATACGGCCATTCACTTTCTCTCGTATCTGCTGTATTCGATTTTTATCAATTACAAAATGATCTGTAATTGCAATGGCAGCAATCTCGTTTTCAAGCAAAACTTGCACCAACTTGTCATTTGCATCATTTGCCTTATCTTTATAATCGTACGAACTGGCTGTATGTACATGCAAATCCCATTTTCTCCATTCTGAACCTCGTGAGTTTGTCATAGTATCTATTGTTTATGTTGAGTGATACGAATTTTATTATTATAACCTTGCAAAGTTACTAAATCACAGTGAATTATGCAAGTAGAAATCCACTTCACGCTTCACATTGCAAGTACCCTCTTTTTGAACTATCCGAATTTTTTGGATAGTTGCCTCTTGTTGTAGTTCTCCGCTTTGGTAGATTTCCTTCAAGTGATAGTTGATAGTGCGCACATCCACGCCAAACAACTCTGCCATACGCTTCTGCGTCAACCCAAAAGTGCCGTTCTCATATCGCACTTGTATGCTCACACTGCCCGTATCGGTGGTGTAGAGCAATATATTGCTTGTTATATGGTCGGCGTGGGTTGCCGATACGGATGTTTTCTTATTTGTCATATCTATCAAGCCTAATAAGTTGTCTTTTTATCCGATGTATTTGAGTGGCGCAGCAAGCAACTATTATTGTCTTGGCTATACACTGCAAAGTTACTGATTTTTATTGACTTATGCAAATCCGACTATGATTCCCGCGTTTTTATTTGACTAAATTTCTATGATTCCCGCGTTTTCAAACAGTTTCTTCTATCTCATACCCGATAGCGCGGAAAGCGGCACGGAGTTCCTCTTGGCTCTTGCGCTCATCGGCAAGCAGCAACTGCATATCGTGCCGAATACGCTCCATCTCACGCGGATAATCGATGTCTAAGTCGTGGTCGATAAACTCGATATACTTGCTCGGCACAAGACTCCACCCCTTGTCGGCAATCTCGTTGCGCGACACACTTCTATATAGTTCGGGTACGGCGTAAGTGCTGCCGTCGGTACCCTCTGCCTGCCAAGTCTGATAGATACGCACCACCTCGGCTATCTGCTCGGGCGTGAGAACCACCGATTTCTGCTGCCCCTTATCTTTCTTGTAGGTGGCAACATGCGTGTTCCATGTGCGCAAGTCCATAAAGAGTATCTCGCCTTGACGGTTGCGCTGCTTGCGCCCGTGCCATTGCCCGCCTTGCTTATTCTGATTGAGTATCCACAGCGTAACGGAAATATCGGTGGCATAAAACATCTCTCGCGGCAAAACGATGATAGCCTCCACTTTGTCGTTTTCTATCAGCCTTTGCCGTATAGCGCGTGTGTCATCGTCGCCCAACGCACCATTCGCCAACAAGAAACCTGCCACGCCACGCCGTTGCTCCAAGTGCGCCAAGATATGCAGTATCCACGCATAGTTCGCATTGCTTGCAGGCGGCAGACCGTAACCGCTCCAACGGTAGTCGTTGGTCAGTTCCTCTTCGTTGCGCCATTTCTTGAGGTTGAAAGGCGGATTGGCCATGATATAGTTGAAGTAGCGTCCCAAATGTTGGTCGTTGGTAAACGAAGAGGCGGGCTGCTCGCCGAGGTTATGACTGATACCGCGTACTGCAAGGTTCATCTTCGCCAAACGATAGGTCTCGGGCTGGCTCTCTTGCCCATACACATTCACGGCTTTGGTGTTACCGCCGTGCGCGGCTATCAAGCGCATCGACTGCACGAACATACCGCCCGAACCGCACGCAGGGTCATACAGTGTACCGTCGAAAGGCTCAATGAGCGATGAGATAAGTTCTACTATGCAATGCGGCGTGTAGAACTCACCCTCCTCTTTCTCGGCGTTCACGGCAAAAGCCTGCAAGAAATACTCATAGACGCGCCCAATCAAGTCGCCTTCATGGAAATTGGCAGAAGTGATTTTGTTCACCTCATCTATCACCGATTTGATTACTTTGGATTCCACATTGGCAGAGGTGAATATCTTTTGTGGCAATGCTCCGCGCAAGGTGGTATGCTCTTGCTCCATACGGTTGAGGATATTATCCAACTGTGTATTGAGTGTGGCATCTGCTTTTAGGCTCACCACGGTCTCCCACCTGCATTCGGGCGAGAGGTAGAACACATCTTCGTAGAAGTTCGGGTCTTCTATTTTGGCAGCGATATAGGCTTGGTCTTTTACGAGGTCAAAGCCGTCTTGCTCAAACTGCTGCAGGATATGCTGTCGTTGCAAGTCAAATTTCTCGCCCACAAAGCGCAGGAACACCAATGTAAGCAGCATATCGCGTTTATCTGCCATAGATGCCTTGCCGCGCAGCAGGTCGCGGCATGTGAACAGAACGGTCTCCAACTTCATTTCCTTTGCGGAAGTATCTTTCTTTGCCATTGATGAATATGTTTTGTTTGCAAAGATACTATAAATAAATCACTTATGCAAGTTAATGACACTGAACGGATAGGACTTTGTGAAAGCGCGTTGCCAGTAGTAGGTGGCGGAGCAGGTACGCAGGTCATAGACTATCGACCATTGCGTGCCGCCATACGTGCCGTTGGGCAGAGACTGCACTTCCTGTAGCGCGTCCGCCATCTGTGCAGCGGTGAGGATACCGTTATGCTCATCATACCAGCGCAAGAGGATTGCCTCGTGACGGTTGGACTCCTCGCCGCTCGTGATGCCCTGCTTAGCGGAGCATAGGTAGTGGTTGTTGAGCACATTGGTTTCCGTGACGTACATCCGGTTGTCCGCCCATTCCACGCACACGGTGTGCCCAGCGGCATCGGCGATAAAGAGGTGGTGCGCCGTGCCGATGTCGGAGTGCATATTGTACTGCTGGAGCAGTGCAAGTGCCTCTTGCACGTCGGCTGCACGGTTGAGAAGGAGACGGATAGCCGTTGTGGTGGTGAGGTCAGGCTGCGTGTCGCAGGTCTGGTTGGTGACCTCATCGTCGCCAGCCATAAGGTCGGCAACCACGAGACCCTTCTCGTTGATGCCGTCCATAGGCACATAGACACCCGCCACCGCCTTGAAGCGGTTAATCATACCCTCGGGCTTGTAGTCGTCGCCGAAACCGAGGAAGTCAAGGTTTGCCGTGGAGACGGATGCATAGCCGTTGGCGGGCAGGCAGCGTATGACCATGGCCTGGCAGTTGTTCCAGTCGAAATTGCGTCCGACAAGGGGGGCACCGTCCGCCGTCATGGCACGCAAGGCACTGCACGCGATGTCGCCCGTGCGGGGCTGGCACTTGAGTTCGCCGTAAGGTCCCGCCGAGAGATAGTCGCCGAGGAAGACGCCGAGTTCGTCGGCAGACGAGGCACCGCCCTGCGACAGGAAGAGGTCGAAGCCCGCATCGCCCGTGACGGTCATACTGTAGAAGTCAGGGGCTAACTTCTGGACGGTCTTGGAGGACTCGCCCAGTTCGTTCATCGTGCAACCCGCAAGGAGCGCACAAAGGATAAAGATGTTGATATATTTCATATTGATGAAGTTATATAAGGTTTGACAATAAGTGATGAATGGTGAGCGGTTGCTTGGCACACTATAACGCAAGAAACGACAAACTCCCACCGAATTCCAATACAAAGATAATACAAAATCGTCCGAAATCCAAATTTATTTTCGTTTTTTCGCCAAAATGGTGCA
>SAMEA104315424__coassemble_1230_pt1 | contig 12285 bp, 11 predicted proteins | sample SAMEA104315424__metabat2_low_PE_013 | metagenome-assembled genome bin SAMEA104315424 (sample SAMEA104315424) | gut metagenome | biome: Monkey gut; feature: monkey-associated habitat; material: faeces | place: China | collected 2013 | reverse complement strand
TTGTCACCGCGCACTAGCAAGTCTGCCGTTAGGTCGCTCTTATAGACAGCGCACTTCACCGTCAAGCGCGTGTTGGCAGGGGCTTTGCCGAAGTTAGCAAAGCGTATCTGCCGTTTGGCAGAGGTGGTGGAAGAGCAGATAGCGTATGTGCCATCCATATTCGTGAAACTGGCATTGGAGTTACCATCTTCGTTCAGCCATTGTATCTGCCCGGACAATGGAAGAATTGAACCCAGGCATACTGACCAATGTGTCATTCTTGCCTGATTCCATACGGGTGAATACCTCTAATAGATACGACTCACGCCCTTGGTCTTTCCAATGGGCGGTGAAGCCCTCGGCAGAGACATCTGTAGCGGTGTATGCCAACGGGTTGACGGTGTCATAAGGCACGGCGTATTGGTCGGAAGTGGTGCGTACGAGCGTGTGCAAATCAACGGATTCTCCTTGCTTGTTGCCCCAGATATATTCCACCAATTCGGGGTATTCGATATATGGATTGCGGTTGTGTTGGATAGATGAAATAGCATCCAAACGGTCAATCTCTTTCTCGCTTACGGGGTCGGTCCGGTGCCAGTCTAATAGAATCTTCGTGAGGTAAGGCGTAAGGGTCAGGTAAGAGGTATTGTTGACATACTTGCTATAGTCTGACACCCATGCAAAGTCCTGATAAGCCGTTACTATATAGAAGTACGCACGCGCGAAATCGCCCTTATACTCGTCCGCCACGGTAAATGCCAACCCGTTCCAAGTCTTGTCGCGCCCCATAAAGAAGCAGCCGTTATTCACCTTTGTTGAATCTGCCAAGATACCCGGGGGGTAGTTGGACTTGTTGTTGTTCGCTGCCCTGTCTGCGGGATTCAGATGATAGAGGTCTTTGTAAGCGTCGTTGTCCGCACCGCCCCACCATGACTTGGGAAAGCAATGCTCAATGTCCAACCCTGCCGCACTGCCACCCGCGATAGGGAAATAGCGTTTGGTAGAGGAGTACATGTCCCACACACTGCCATCCGACTGTTGGTCGCAAGTCAAGAAACCCTGCCACGTACCGTAAGCCTTGAGGTCGCCTACCCGCCATAGTGTGTCGCCCTTGTGATACACCACCTCGCCCGAAGGCAGAACGGAATCTGCCTTGGCAGTGCCGTTGGTGCTGTGGTAGGTGGTAGGACCATACGCATACCGCTCGCCACCACGAATAATGAGGTGCAGTGTGGTCTTCAGCACCGAGTCGCGTTTGCCTTGAATGGCATTGTAGTACCCATCGGGCATATCTTCCGCCCACACGCCCGTTGCTATTGCACAACCAAAGACTATGCAGAACAGCCGTCCAAATCGGTTCATTTGCGTGATGGTAGAGTGATGAGGTTGTACAGCACATACCACAGAACACATGCACAGCCCGCAAACGTAGCCAATTCGGGATGTCCGTATTGGCAAGCACGCACCACGCAGAAAGTGATAATCACCACACAACCAATCAGGAACAGATAGGCACGCCAGTTATCACGCCATGTCAGGTTGTGGAACTTCAAGCCGAAGAACGGTATCTCGCTAATCAGCAGATAGCAACTCAGGAAACTCATACCCACCATCACCCACGGCATCCAAGCCGTATCAACAATGGCGTAGGGCATGCAGGTAAGCGATGCCCAAAAGATAGCGTTGGGGGGCGTTGCCAATCCGATGAAGGACGAGGTCTGACGCTTATCCAAGTTGAACTTCGCCAACCGCAGTGCCGAAAAGGCTGCCATAACCAGCACCAGCAGACACCACCAGCCTATCACGGGACGCAGGTAGCAACAAAGCATCATCGACGGAGCCAACCCGAAGGTGATGTCATCTGCCAATGAATCCAACTCCACACCGATAGGCGAGGGCACCCGCAACAGGCGGGCAGAAGCACCGTCAAAGAAGTCAAACACTGCGCCACACAGTATCAGCACAAAGGCAATCAAAAAGGCATTCTGCGTAGCCATAAACACAGCCACTGAGCCGCAAAGCAGGTTGCAACATGTCAGTGTATCGGGAATGATTCGTTTGATATTCATAGTCTTACGTGATGGGATAGTCGTAATTTGGGTCTATTTCTTGCCGTACTCGGCATCCACTTTGTTGTGGGCGAAGAACGTGACAGCCACGGTAGCAAGGCAGCAGCCGATAACCATCCAGAAGAAATTCTGATAGCCGATAGCCTCCTGTATATACCCCGCGAACATGCCAGGTATCATCATACTACCCGCCATAAAAGCGGTACAGATAGCGTAGTGCGCAGTCTTGAATTCCCCTTCCGAGAAATACATCATATACAGCATATAGGCGGTGAAACCGAAGCCGTATCCGAACTGCTCAATGGCAATAGCGATGGAGATAAGTACGATACTCTCCGGCTGGCACATACTCAGATATACGAAACTGAAACAGGGGAGTGTCATGCAGGCTGCCATCCACCACATGGCTTTCTTCAGCCCCACACGCGATGCGAATATACCGCCCAAGATACCGCCGATGGTCAGGAACAGAATACCGATAGTACCGTAAGCAATACCCACTGTCTCAGTATTCAGCCCCAGTCCGCCTTGCTCCACGGAGGCGACGAGGAACGGGTTAATCATCTTTATCAAGAACGCCTCGGGCAGACGGTAAACGAGCATAAATATCATTGCCAGCCATATCCCCGGCTTCTTGAAGTAGGTGGCAAACGTACGCCCGAACTCGCGCAGTATCTCAAGGCTGCGGTTGGCAGCATTGTTGTCCAAGTGCGACTGGTCTGCCGCAGGGGTCGGGATAAAGAACAGGTGCCACAAGGTGATGACACCGAACAGCACCGCCGTAATCAGCAATGTCATCTGCCATGCAAAGGGGATATTGCCCGTGTGGGTCTCCAGCAGACCTGCAATGGTCAGCAATACGCCTTGCCCGAACAATGAAGATATGCGGTAGAACGTGGAACGGATACCTACGAACAATGACTGGTCGCCCTGCGAGAGTGCCAACATATAGAAACCGTCTGCCGCCACATCATGCGTAGCCGATGCGAAGGCGGTAATCCAGAAGATAATAAGCATCACCACAAACAGCGAGATAGGTGTCTGTTGGGAGGCTATCATCTCGGCATCAGGATAAGGAATACTCAGCGTGAGCCCCACGAAAGCCGCCGTCATGAGTATCTGCATGGCGAGAATCCACCAGCGTTTGGTCTTGATGATGTCCACAAACGGACTCCAAAACGGCTTAATCAGCCACGGCAAGTACAGCAGCGAGGTGTACAATGCCATCTGCCCGTTGGGTACACCCATTCGGGTGAACATCATCACGGATACGTTATTGACTATAAAATACGGTACGCCCTCTGCGAAATACAGCGTCGGTACCCAAAACCATGGATTGATATTAGTGCGTGATTTCATGTCCTAACAGGTTATAAATATGTCCGTTGTTTATGATTAGCAATTGCCCGTCAATGATAACCTTGTGTGCCTTGACCGTGGTTTCCTCTGTTTGTGGATTTGTAATGCCCGTCGAAGGAGCAGTGTCGTAGTACAAATAGATGCCGTCAAACGGAATACGGTATTCTTGTTTGGTGGCATTCACGTTGAGAGCCAAAGTGATAAATTTTAGTTGTACAGGATAAATAGCCATATCCCCATTCGATTCAAACAACTTATGTATATCCACAATGATACTATTATTCACATCCGAGACCAGTTCTTGGGCAGCAAATATCTTGTTTGTCTTGCTATTATTAGCCTTTAGGGCAATAGACACCTGTTCTATAATGTTTCCTTGCGGTGTGAACCTCAACTCCAACAATTCGGGAGTCGAATAGAGAAGGCTATCTGCAGTAAGTTTGATACTTGGTTGTCGTCCTCCACTATTAAAGTCGATATACAATTCTGACAAGCCTTCTCCGTTAACACTAAATGCTGTCTCCCAACTTTTGGAGGTTGGTTTTATGGTCCACCTCTTATCCACTCCTACTAAATCTTCCCATTGGTACGGGTCATCGTTGATAACCTCCACACGTACAACCATACTCAGTTTTCTTTCCCCCAATGTACCCGTAATTACCGTTCGTCCATTCTCTAACCCCACCAATTCTCCATCTTCTGTAACTATGCACACATTCTCATCTTCCACTTCCCAATCCAATGCACTCGGCAGCACACGGAATGTCTTTTCGTTTACCACGCCATTCACCTCGATGGAGTATTCCTCTTTATTGGAAATCAGCACACTATCCAACTGCAGTGACAACGCTGCATCATCGGACAGCGTTATCTGAATAGGCAGTTCTGCCGTACCATATCGGGCGGTTAAGACGCCGCTTCCGAGGCACACAAAATAGCCGTCATCGGTGATGTAGCCTGTATTCTCATCGCAACTGAGTTGTACGTCAGGCAGGTCTTTGTCTATCAGCATACCATACTGGTTGTACCCCAGAAAAGTGGGACGCAGCATAGCATATTTCGGCAGGTGCATAAACGTGGAAGTGCTGCGCATTTCCGTAATCACATCATCATCAGGAGCCGTAGAGAACAGGAATATGGCATTGCTTACCGCACGGGGGCTGCCTTCTGTAGTGGGGTTCAGTATCTTCCCGCCCAAGTTGAACTGAGCACTGCCGCCACCATCGGCACCACCTGCCTCTGTGGCTCCGAAATGCCTGAGTATGGAGCACATCTCGTATGTGAACATGCCGGGCTTCTCCATCACCATGAGCCATACTTTGTCGTGTGTGGCATTGGTAGCAAAGCCTGTACGCGGATAGTTCTGATTGTTGTATACCTCGTTCCAGTTGCGCGGAGTCAGTCTCCCTTCCTTCATTACCAGACAGTTGCCTGCCGTAAGTTGCATGATATTCGGCGTCTCATTGGTCAGAGAGTTGTATATACCTATGTGTATGGTCAATGCGTCGCCCTCTTTCAGGTTCTGCAAGAAATCCTTACCCGTGCCACGTCCGCGAAGCACAGCATATCCGTCTGCAATCTTGGTTCCGCCCTCGGTATTGGTACTCACTACGGTAGCAGCCAGGTCCTGATTGACAGACCATTCCGCCTGCATCTTTACCACGACCTCCAACAGATCCACTTCTTTACCCAAGTTCTTGTCTATATCTGCTTTGGTGAGTGTGGTCTTTGTGCCAAGGTCTGAGTTAAACAGCACCAACTCATTGTCTGCCGGGTTATTACGGTTGCGGTTACTCTCACTAATCGGGTATGAGTTTTCTCCTATCGTAACCGTACTATTCCATGAGTATTGGTCCACAAATGCGCGTTTCCGGTCATCTATCATCAGATAGCCTACCGATTGGCGCACGTCGTTGTATGCCACATTCCACCCCGTGATGCTGGCACCGACCTTACCATTACGCACCTGTCCCGTGGCTCCTACGCCAAGCAGGTTCTCTCCATTGGATACGTACCAGAAGTTGCAGTTCACCGAGCCTATAGACCTGTGCCCTGCCGAATCCAACCGCGCGTGCGTCTCCACCATACGCTCCGTGACACCGATAGTGGTACTATGGCTCTCCTCTATGGCGTTGTACGGGTTCTTGAGGTCCACCTCGTAAATGTAGCAGTGGCGCGTATTGGCAGTATTGGTGATATTGAAACGGGTGTACAGGATACCCGGTCCCACCTGATAACTCTCCAATGTGTCGATGGCATACTGCACGATAGCAGTACTATCCATATCGGTTTGGATGTTGATTACTCCATGTTGAGCAAATACTCGCGCACTCAGTGCCAACGCACACAGCAGATAAAACTTTTTCATATTGATATTACATTTGGTTCGCAAAGGTACTCTTTTTCGGAGAGATATGCAAATCCTCAGCACATTTTCCGGTTCCAGTCCCCGCAGGGTAACATCTCACTCCGAATCCGACTGCAAAGATACAACAACTCCGTTTCTCATTGAGCGTTTTTGTTACTTTCCGTCACTTTCCGTCGCTATTTGGCGCGATTTGTCACTTTCTGTCACTTTTTGTTACTTTTCTTTTATAATCAACTGATACACAAGGTGCTATAGCCGCACATCACTTTACCCGTCAAGTTCAATGTCATATTTCTCGCACAGGTATTGTACCACTTTGCCCGGCAACACTTTGCAGTGTGGTGGCACATGGTGGATTTTCAGATAATTCTCGTCCGATTTCAGCCAGCGGCGGAACGTAGCAAGAGACACTCCTGCTGCCATGGCGAGTTCGTTTTTGGTTCGTGCTTTCATACCGTCACTGCTATTCTATCACCTGACTATTGTCTATTCGGCGGATAGTCATCTCCAGAGTTATCGTTTTCTGTTCTTCTCCTACGGCATGGATACCCAAGAGTTCCATCGGTTGTACACTCAGGAAGTCGGCAATCACCTCCAGTTCCTGCAAGTTCATAGGTCTTTCTCCGCGTTCAATGCGCGACCATGCTGACTCACTGCACCCTATCACCGTGGACAGGGTGGCTTGTTTGATACCTCGCACAATTCGCATCTCTCTGATGGTGTGGATAGCGCGTTCATTGATGTTCATTCTCATACTAACTTTGTTTTATAATCCGCTGCAAAGGTACTGCTTTTTGGACGGTTTTTATAATCAAAATACGCACAAAAATAATCGCTACGCGCAAATGACTTGCATGTAGCGATTATTGCATTATGCAACAGGTATCAGGGACAGGACAGACGTTCTACAGAAGTCGCTCTGTTACTGCTTGATGACAACCTGCTGAACCACCTGCTCATCGGCATAGACATACAAAGTGTAGCCGCCTTGCGGGAGGTGGGACATGGCGATATGCGTGGTGTATTCGCCTGCCGGTTGTACGGTGGCAGGAGTGGAGTACATACAGAAACCAGATGCACTATGCAATGCCAGGGACACGGTGGCATCGCGCACCAACGTATATTGCACCTCCATATCCGTGAGAACAGGATTGGGCATACATTGCAGGCTGCCGACTGCACCTGCTGAGGCAAGGGTATCCCGCTGCCATACGAGCGGTAACAGCGATAGAGACTGCATAGTGGAATCTTCTGCCATATAGTAGAACGATGTTTGGAATGCAAGTTGCAAAGAGTCATCCTGCATCTCATAGGTGCTAATGCTTTCAAACACAGGAATATAAGAGCCTGACACGAACCACTGATAATGCTCCACGCTCATGCGGGTACTATCCAATCCGCTCTCCACATACTCGCGGCGCGAGCAAGTGCAGATAGTATGCTCATATGTAATATCCGGCAGACGCAGTTTCCCCTCGGCATCCACCAAGACCGTGCGTGTGCCGACGATGTGCATAGGGATACGGTGACCATACTCTCCAAGCGCTTCAAATGCGGAAAATAGTGTGTCGCCATAGCGCAGGGGAAAGTGCAGTAGTGCCTCAGGACGGGTGTAGCGGACATACGTAGTCGGATTCTCGTAGCCTGTTTGCCATATAGTGTCGCCACTAACGGCATAATAATAACGTGTGCGGTGCTCGGTGCCGCACCAACGGTGCATATAGTTGCTATCGGGTATGGAGAAGGCAATGGTATATTCATCATTGACGGGACGTAGCATACTGAAGTCCCAAGTCAGGTCTTTGCCATAGGCACCATGGTCTTGATACTCCACTTGCTGCTTGATGTACGTGTAGGAGTCATCTGCCCGTAATGCAGAGACGACAGCCACTAATAATATAAAAAGAAGACATTTTCTCATAGTACTATTACGATTGTGTTAGAAACATTAATTATCACGAATTACTCATAAATTTCTCAGTATGATATTCATTTTAAGCACCGCTAACCATACGTCTCGCGGATATTACTCTTTATTTATCGGAACATATTGTTCCCTTGAGACAGCAAAAGGTACATTATTTATCATAAAAGGAACTCGAAATGAGACAACACAGTCTGTCGGTTGTCCGTCAATCTTGCACGGGCTCCAGTGATTATTGGTACTTTTGAGGACCTTTTCTATTTCTACATCACATGGTGGGCAAATGCTTCGAACTTGCAATTTATTCAATGTTCCGTTTTTACAGACTACAAATTTTACATCTACCAAAAATTGTGTTAGCCCTTCTCCAAACACCAATTTCCAATCAGTATTCTCATTTATATATTGAGATATGGATACTTCTCCTATTAGGATTGGTGGAATTGTATCTCCCAAAATATTAGCTTTCCACGAAGAGTACACTAATACCACAACAAGTAAAATTATTCTTTTCATTGCAATGGATTATATTCATTTATTGACGATGTTTGTACGATATCTTTTGAGTAAGAAAGATTCTCTTTGGTTGTTCTTAACAAACACAAAGATGCATACGTTTTGTGAGATATACATTTTCAGAGTGGTATGGACTAAATATACATATCAGTATCACCAAATATGTCATAATACTTTCTTCTTATATGATTTTTATTGTGGAATAAAACTTGCATTTGTTCTATAATACTTTTAAGAGAGGTTATAACAAGACTTTCGCATCGCACACAATTCAGAAAAATATATTCCACGAAAAATGCTGCATCTTGAATGTATCTATATGCAACTGCTCCATTCTTTGGCAAAAAGTATTATAATCCGCATATTCTTCATACGTATAGGGTAGTTCGCTATAAGTTGTCCAAGGAACACCTTCAAGCAACGTATCTGAGAGAAGTTGTTCAACAATGTAATTACAAATAATGATGCCGACCATATCACAAACTTTCTTTTCATATAACTAATAGTTTTTTCTTTATTTCAAATTGACCATCTGCTCTTTGTGTTCATCATCAGTCCTTTGTCCTGTATAGAACCACACATCATATTTGCGAGTACATCGTTTTCGTTTCTCTAATATCTCAGACGTAATAGGGCGCAATTCTTTATAAATGAATAAGTTATGATTATTACATATAAAGCAGGGCGCACGATTTACATATATGTCATCGTATTCTCGAAACTTGCGATGACCAAAACGAGTAACTTGATATTTCATGTGCAGATTGAGAGCAAAGAAACATACGTCTATTAATTTCTTATTGTATTCTTCTGCAGTCAATCCCCATTGCTCCATCATGAGGGTATCAGATTTCGTATTTCCCCATATATCTTGGAACCATAAATCTTTGTCCCCTTTATGAAATCGATGTCCACACCTTAAAGTGTCTTTCTCATAAAAGAACTGGATCGAGTATTTGTATTCCCTATAGTCCCAAATCTCTACTTGATAGTTATCCACAAAATTGCCCTGTGTCCAATTGAAATCATAGTATTCATCTACAAAATCCTCCGAGGTCAAGGGATAAGTGTAGGATTGTGGTGTATTGCTGCAAGCCCCTAATAGTAGCATAAAAGATATGCCTATGGTAGAAAACAAAAACTTATTCATAGTGATTACTTTACAAAATAGAAATATCCTAATAATATGGATAGTTGGTCATCCGCTGAATCTAACTTATGTTTCCCTGTATTGATATCGACATGCATAAGAGCATCTAAATGTGCACCAAATACTGCGTGTGAATATGGAATATTCAAATCTCGCATAGAAATTCCCCATAAAAAATTTCCAAAATTAAATATATTTTGAGCAATATATGTTCCATAATAATCAACTATTGGCATTCCATGTTCGCCGATATAATTTTGGAGTACGCCCAAATTAGCATAATCCAGATTACCGCCCCGACTTTCTAACAATGCGTATAAGTATTTTACGTAATGTGTTTGGCTATATATTTTCGCAATGTTAGATTGCGTGGTCATATCTCTAATCTCTGAGGGAGAGATAAAACTAACTTTTGAATAGAGAGGCATTGTATGATCGTCACCTATAAATGAATTTACATCATCTTTGCCACTACCAAAGAAAAACAAATCATTAGGCTCACCATCTTTACGCAACATGACACCAACATCATTACCTTCGGCTTCTACTACATTGAGGAAATAGCCATCTGCATCAAAATAGACTGTATCCCGCCCTGTCGGATCCATTACATTCACGAAGTTATTTCCGCACCAAGCATACGGAGAGATGGGGTAGTATTCTTCGCAGTGAGGGTCCATGGTAGTGGTGCGGGCAAGAGCGGGATAGTACCAACGGGCATGGGAATCGTACTCGTCCAAGCCGTGCATCTCTACGAACTCTTTACCATTGTACTTATAGGGATGGTCTGATATATGCAGATTCATATTCCACGGCAGTCCGCTGGGATAGTACTGCAAACGCTGAATACAATCCTTATCAACAGGGATTTCAGAGAAAGAGCCCAATGATTGTGCTTCCGCTGATGGCGGCTTGACCTGCATCTTCGGGTCAATCTGCGCACAGACTGCAGTACTCAGCAAGATGAAAATGATGAGTATTGAGCCAAAATGATATGATGCCACATTGTGATACATATTGGGGCTATTGGCTATTTGACGACAAACGAACCTTCTACAGCCGTGCCTGCCGAGTAGATACGGATAGTGTAAGAACCTTTGGCGGGAACGTTGAGAGCGGTTGCGCCAAGGAAATCCTGGTCGGCAACGGTGGACCCAGTGGCTTGGTCACGCACCGTCACATGTGCGAGTGCGTCCGTGTCAGCACCTACGGTAATAGTGCTTCCATCTTGTGCGGCACGGAACCGAGTAGGGTCAGGACGAGTGTCTCCAGTTTCATCTTTGTTATCATCCATAGGACCCAAGACAATAACTTCGGTTAGGACAATTTCTGTCTCCCTAACACTCCATTGAGCCGATAAATAGCCTATGCCAAGCAGGCAAATCGCTAAAAGCAAAAGTTTTCGTTTCATACACTTTGTAGATTAACAGGTTAATACTTCAAGGTGGACACTTGTGTGGTGCTCCCAATTTCGACTGCAAAGGTACTGCTTTTGTGGATATAAGCCAAGAAAAGTATGTATACAAACAGAAACAGCAAATCACTATATATCAACGAATTGTAATTTCTTGATGTATACAAGTGCTACTATGGTGATGCACATCGGTGCCATAAACTGCCAAATCCATCAGATATTCATGTAATCGGGCAGCACTATCAATGCCCAACTTCTTGGCAATGCGTGTCCGTGTGGTACGGATACTGTTTTGAGAATAGCACAGATATTGTGCCAAGTCTGCCAATGTGAGAGATTTATAAATAAGGCTACATATACAAACCGTAATTTCCCTATGTGATAATGATTTTTGCTCTAATTGTTTGCACACCCCCAATAGCGTATGACCAATATCCTTCTTCAGAACAAGATATGTATTCCAACTTTTGTCGGGTTGCGGATAGCGTATCCTCAAATGTTCAAGTTGTAAAATGACTTCCGGTTCCCGAGAGGTGTGCACCATACGTGCCAAATCCTGAAGTGCGTCTGTCTGTTGTTGCAGTTGCTGTTCTGCATGTTGCAAATACATTCGTGTTTGCTGCAATGTAGTCTTCTGCACCTGTAATTGCGCACTTAGTTCTTCCGCCTGTATGCATTGCTGTTGTATTTGCATATCCTTTTCGCGAAGCAACAGGTGTTGCTGCCGTATTAGTGTATCTTTTTGCTTTATGTCTTTGCGTTTGCGGTAGCGCAACAGCAGGATGGCAGTGCCCAATATACCGCATAGCAGAGTGGCAACTCCCACGACTATATGCCACTTGCGGTTGGGATACGGATTAGCGAGGTATTGCCTGCATTTTTCCACGGCTGCGCTGTTCCTATTGGATAACGCTCTTTTTTCGCGACCGGCATCCTCTCTGTTGTGAGAATAAGTAGCCACCAATGCTGCATCATCGATTTGCTCCGCATAGTTTATCAGCGTGTAGTAGGCATTGGAGATTTGAGTGGGATTCGTAGAATATCGCAAAATGTAATCCGCATACGGGTATGCCAATGCAGACTTGCCAAGACTCTCGTATATCTGCACTATCTTCATATAATCATAGCATTTGCTTTGATTGCTACGCGGGTAGTCCTCTATTTGCAAGAAACAGGTCAATGCAGAATCGTATTGCTGTCGATAATAGAAATTAAGCCCCCGAGTCTCCAAGACGTAAAACCTGTACGTGCTGTCTATCTGAAAAGCAGATGCCTCTTGCCAAAGGCTATCGGCAATGTGATATTCTCCAAGTTTGCAATAGTTTTCACTAAGGAAAAGAAGTTTGTGGGCATAATACCAGATATTGTTACTATTTCTAAAAGCCTCTAAGGAACGCTGATTAAAAACAAGAGCGAGGCTGTCTTCACCGTGTTGGGTACAGATATATGCCATGCAGGCATTGACACGTCCGCGGCGGATGGGGTCATCGGGGTGGAGACGGTCGC
>SAMEA104315424__coassemble_1154_pt1 | contig 13072 bp, 8 predicted proteins | sample SAMEA104315424__metabat2_low_PE_013 | metagenome-assembled genome bin SAMEA104315424 (sample SAMEA104315424) | gut metagenome | biome: Monkey gut; feature: monkey-associated habitat; material: faeces | place: China | collected 2013 | reverse complement strand
GGCAAGGCTGTTGACTCCCTCACCAGCGACTACGACATCCGCCACAACCTCCCGCTGGAGCAGAACTTCACCCTCCCCACCCCGCTCCTCTGGTCGCCCGAGACGCCACACCTCTACGAGGCGCGCACCTCGCTCTACGCCGATGGCGAATGGCAGGAGGACATTACCACAACTTTCGGCATTCGCAGCGTACAAATCGTCCCCAACGTGGGTTTCATGCTCAACGGCAAGGTGCGTAAGTTCCAAGGTGTCTGCCTGCACCACGACCTTGGTCCCCTCGGTGCCGCCGTCAGCCGTGATGCCATCCGCCGCCAACTGCTCCTGCTGCGCGATATGGGCTGCGATGCCATCCGCACCTCCCACAATATACCCGCGCCCGAACTCATAGAACTATGCGACTCCATAGGCTTTATGGTGATGTGCGAACCCTTTGACGAATGGGACTGGGGCAAGTGTGACAACGGCTACAGCCGTTTCTTCAACGAATGGGCGGAGCGCGACATGGTGAATATGCTCCACCATTTCCGCAACAACCCCAGCATCGTGATGTGGTCGGTCGGCAACGAAGTCCCCACCCAGTGCGACCCGCAGGGCTATCGCGTGGCGAAGATGCTGCAGGACATCTGCATGCGCGAAGACGGCACGCGCCCTGTCACCGCAGGCATGGACCAAGTCTCCTGCGTGCTTGAAAACGGTTTCGCCAGCGTCCTGCAGGTGGTCGGACTCAACTACCGCCCGCACCACTACGAGGAGGCGTACCAACGCACCCCGCAGCGTCTCGTCCTCGGCAGCGAGACGGCGTCCACCGTCTCCTCGCGCGGCATCTATCTGCTCCCCGCCCTGCCCGACAACACCGAGACCATCACCAACATCGACCACCCTAACGGCAACAGCCGCACCAACCAGAGTTCCTCCTACGACCTCCAATACTGCCCGTGGAGCAACCTGCCCGACGATGATTTCCGCAACATGGACGACTATCCTTGGACCATCGGTCAGTTCGTCTGGACGGGCTTCGACTACCTCGGCGAGCCCTCACCCTACGACACCGATGCTTGGCCCAGCCACTCCTCCTACTTCGGCATCATCGACCTCGCGGGCATTCCCAAGGACCGCTACTACCTCTACCGCGCCCGGTGGAACACGCGCGACCACACCACCCACCTGCTCCCCCACTGGAACTGGCACGCGGGCGACACCGTACCCGTTATGGCGTACACCGATGCCGACGAGGGCGAACTCTTCCTCAACGGCGTCAGCCTCGGCAAGCGCACCAAACTCACCCGCGAGCAGGCTCTGGCGGCAGCCGCTGCCGGCGACCCGTTGGCTCTGCAACGCCGCTACCGCCTCATCTGGGATAGCATACCCTGGCAAGCGGGCGAACTGCGCGTTGTCACGCCCTACGGCGAGGATGTCCGCCGTACTGCAGGCAAGCCCCACCACATCGAGATGTACCTCGAGCCGCTCACCAACGCCGCTGACAACACCTTACATTTCGTACGCGTGCGCGTGTGCGACGCCGATGGCAACCTCTGCCCCGATGCCGACCAACTCATCCGCTTCGCCACCCGCGGCACAGGTCGCTTCCGCGCCGCTGCCAACGGCGATGCAGCCAACCTCGACCTCTTCCACCTCCCGCAACACCACGCCTTCTCGGGTGAACTCACTGCCATCATCGAAGGCAGTTGCACCCTCACGGCTACCGCCAAAGGATTAAAATCTGCTAAACTCATCATCAACTGACAACCGTGCCAAACAGCAAGGGATACGCAACCCATGCGCAACCCTTACGTAAAGGATAGACAATAAATAAACATAAACAACAATGAAGAAACTCTTAATTTTCGCTCTTGGTGTGCTCGCACTCTCGTCCTGCACCACCAAGCCGCAGCCATGCTGCCAGCATCGTCACACCGACTGGGCGTACGATGCCACTATCTACGAACTCAACACGCGGCAACTCACCCCAGAGGGCACCTTTGCCGCTGCCGAAGCCATGCTGCCCGAACTCCGCGACAATGGCATCGACATCATCTGGGTCATGCCATGCCAGCCCATCGGCAAACTCACACGCAAGGGCACCCTTGGCAGTTACTACTCTATCATTGACTATTGCCAAATCAATCCCGAGTTCGGCACACGCGCCGACTTCGAGCATTTCCTCGCCACGGCACACCGTCTCGGTTTCAAAGTCATCCTCGACTGGGTGGCCAACCACACCCAGCCCGTGGACGCTCAACGACGGGTGGCACTACCGCGACAGTCTCGGCAACCTTATGGTGCAGTACGACTGGACCGACATATCCAAACTGAACTACGACAACGAGGACATGCGTGCCGCTATGAAGCAAGCCATGCACTGGTGGATGGACTCTATCGGCATTGACGGTTTCCGTTGTGATGTTGCAGGCGAAGTGCCCACCGACTTTTGGAACGATGCCATGGCGGAACTCCGCCAAGCGCACCCCGACATGTTCACACTCGCCGAGAATGAGGACAAAGCACAGGAACTCACTGAGTCGGCATTCGACATGTACTATGGTTGGGAACTCCACCACCTTATGAACGCCGTGGCGCAGGGTAAGAATACCGTTGACGACCTTTGGGGCTACTTCGCCAAAGTCGATACAACCCTCCGCCCCGAGGCTATCCGTATGAATTTCACCAGCAACCACGACGAGAACTCATGGAATGGCACCGAGTTCGAGCGCATGGGCGACGGGGCTGAACTCTTCGCTGCCTTCACCTACGTAGTCCCCGGTATGCCGATGATTTACACGGGACAACTCTCCGGCAACCACCACCGCTTGTCATTCTTTGAGAAAGACGTTATCGACCGCGTACCCGACGCACCGCAATACGCTGTTTACAAGAACCTCAACGCTTTCCGTGCCAACAACCGCGCCTTGTACAGCAACGAACTCGGCGCACCCATGCAGCGCATCGAGGCGGACAATGCCAACATCTTCGCCTGTGTTCGTCATCTGGAGTGCAAAAAATGTGGCGACAACACCGTTATCGCCATCATGAATATGTCCTCCGAACCGCAAACCGTCACCCTCAATCTGGGCGACTACGCGGGCGAGTACCAATGTCTGTGCGGGAAAAAGGTGGCACTCGGTGCCGGCCACACCCTAACGCTTGAGCCTTGGCACTATATGCTTCTTTCCAAGTAATTTCCGATACGCGGCTTGCTCCTCGGTATCTTCGTCGTCAAGAGTCCAATCGTTCTCCACACGACGCACCGAAAAGCCGTTGTCGCCCTGATACACCAACTCGTAAACTTCGGTTTGCGAGTTGGTTTCGTTATGGTACCCTGCCGCCGTCAGATACAACGTGTCCTGCGTATGCAGCATATACATATCCGCCAAATCCTCGCTCTCTCTGCCCTGCGACAGCATAGTGTTGATAAATCCGTACCGCTCGTAGTTCTCCACCACCTCCGAATAGTAGTAATCGGGATACCCGTAATACCGCGTATCTATCACTTCTTTCGTCTCTACGTCCCAAACATACTTGTCGTTGTTCGACGGAGTCACTATCACTTTCGTCCCGGACCCCGCCACATCAAATGTAATATCTGATGCCACCGAATCCTTGGTGGTAAAGGGCTGCTTCACGATGGTTTTAATTGGGTGGTTGTGCCGGTTGTAGCACATCACGCACAGGTAGTAGTTCGTCTCGGGACGCAATAGTACTTCACTTCCCTCCATAGTACCGTTGTTCAGCATTTCGCGGAACGAAGGGGCATCCTCCCCGAGCACTTCCTCGTAAATATCCTTCACTATCTTGTACAAATCCTTGTACATGCTGTTCAGGCTGTCTATCACTTCCCTTTCGCCTAAGCGGTTATAGTCCGCCACAGGCACCGCGTCACACACGTAATAGTAGTCGTACGACTGCGGTGTCACCCTGTACAGCACTCCCGTAGCCTTCGGATAAACGATGTCTATATCTATGGTGGTGTCCGTTACCTCAACGCGGTTGCAACCCGCCAACGCTGCCAGCAGAGACAGCAGTAGTATCGCTGTTCGTATATTCCGTTTCATCATGTTTCCTTATTTCAGTTTCTGTGCCGTCTTGTAGATAAACACTACCGCACCCCTCATATGGGTGCCGTAATGCCCGAAGTCGTACGATACATTCACGGGGTCGGTCTTTTGCCCTGCCTCACCGTCCGTAGGGTATGCCGTACGGAATTGGTTACGCAGAATATCCGAATTGATATACGGCACCGTTTGGTCGTCTAATGAATGGAACATATGCAGCGGAGCCTTCGGCACGAAGTTCGACGGCACGCTGTTCTCCATCAACTCATAATAGAATCGGGCTGTCTCCTCCTTTTCACGGTTCATGGCGTTCTCTGTCAATATGTCGTGCAAATAATTAGAACCTATCTTCTGATTGATTTCGTTGGTCGTGTATTTCTTCGAGTTCAGCCAATCCTCATAGTTGCTGAGCAATGGTTCTTTGAAGAAATACTCCATATCCAATTTCGGCGACATACCCAGCGACATGCCCTGAATAATCATCGGCACCGCGCAAGGGATTCCCGTTTCGTCCTGCTCCACACAGAAATCGTATGTCCTTGCCACATCGTACGGACCCGCACCAGCATACACCTGCTTAATCTTGAATTCGTTGGCGTATTCGGGATAAGTCTCTAACATTCGCATCACGTGCATCGTACATGCACCGCCCTGCGAGTAACCGAACAGGATTATCTCGTCCGACTGTAGCAGCAACTTCCTGTCTTCTATCAGCGTCATAGCCACACGGGCGATATCTATCACGTTGCGCCCGCAGGTTTCCGCTTGCAGATACGGGTGCACCTTCTCCTTCGACACGCCGAAACCGATATAATCCGCTGCCACCACGCAGTAGCCGTAGGCGGCATAGATCCCCTCAAAACTATAGGTCTGGCTCGGTGCCTCACGGTCTGCCCCTATCGTATAGTGGCTGGCGAGTATCACATTGCGTATCTTACCGTCCTTAGGGTAAAAGATTTTGCCTGACACATCTATCGAATCCCCGTTCACATCCACGCTCTTATACGTTACCGCCACTTGGTGCACCTTCTCGCCAATCACGCCATCGGCCAACTCACGTATCAGGTCCATCGCGGTGATGGGACTCACACGGGCTACGCTGTCCGTCGTATCCTTGTCGTTGCTCGTCGGCATATCGTTCAGGCACTGGTCTTCGTATGTCTCCCATGGCACATTCGACATATCCTCATCGCCCTCGCTCAGCACCTCATACCCTACCCTTACCTTGTGGCTGTAGGTGTGGTAACTCCATTCTACATCGCCGTGAGAGCAACTCATCATCACGGGCAGCACGCCTAACACTATCCCAAAAAGATTCTTTGTTTTCATATATCAAAAACGATAACCCGCAGACACGGTCAGTATGCGGGCATTCAACTTATAGATTTCATTCATGTTATTGAAGGCACTCACTGCCCCCCACTCTGCCGAACCGAACCAGTGTCCGCGTCCTATCGACAAGCCTAATAGGGTGATGCCGAATGCAGGCGCGCAACGGGTCTTCGCGCCGCGGAAATTCTCCTCTGTGCCGGTATTGATATTCAGTCCCGCATACAACGCGGAATAGATATTCACCCACTCCGAATGGAGATACGTAAACCGTACCGAAGGCATAAACATCAGATTCACGTAGTAATGGTCGGGCGCATCGTCCCCTTCCCGCAACACACGCCAGTTCACTTGGTCGTAATCAATGATGCCGCCGAAGGAGAACCAATAGCAGCACCTGTACTGATACTCTGCGAATATATGACCCGTATAGCGATAATGGTCTGTATTAAGGTTGGTGTTGGGCTTGGCATGAAACATCGCCGTCTCAAATATCAGGTCGCCCCACCCCACACGCACTTCATGCTTCATCGTGGCGCGCACAGCCCTTGTCTCCGCCACACACACTAAAGGCACCACCCACACCATTATTATCAAAAACAATCTTTTCATATATCAGTTAGGCTTGTTAACTATTAATCATTACCTATTACTTGTCATAGGTTCCCCCACACTGTCGGCCACGTATTGTGTGTAATCCCCGCCATCTCGGTCATCTGGGCGTGTGCGGTCTCCCTGAGCCGTGCCACCTCGTCTTTTCTCGGTTGCGTGGTATCGGGAATGACAGGCTCGCCGATAGTTACCGTCAGCAGCGGCAAATCCTTCGGACCGAACCACTTGTATATTCCCTTTCGCTCTCTGTAGGTTATCACGCACGGCAGCAGTGGCATGTTGTAACGGTAACTCATCGTAAACGCTCCCTTTTGGAAAGGTCGCAGCGGCTTGTACATATCCCAGCGGCAACTCTCCGGAAAGATATGGAACCACCATCCGCGCCGGTGGAACTCGTCAAAGGCTTCGTTGAATTTCTTCTGCGCACTCATTCCAGCACTCGGTTCGGGAATTGGAATACCGCCTACCACACGGAGGAAGAAACTGTCTTTTGTCCTGAAGTTGGGTGCGAACATGGGTATTCGCGTCGTACACTTGGCCTTCACGGCTATAAGCACACACGGGCAGTCCAATCGGAACATGTGGTTGGCTATCGTTATTGCACCGCCCTGCAACTCTTTCTTGTACTTCTTCAGCACCTCGCGCCCACGGATACGCAGCCCCATCTTCACACGCAGGTAAATGCCCAGACAGAAATGCAGTATCACCCTGTATGCCCACCAGTGGTTAAAGCGCGTCAGTGGCTTGTCGTCCAAATACGGATAGTTCTCGTCTATCGTCATCTCCCTATCCTGCGGCGCATTCACCAGATGCAGGTACGGGTCATCTTCGGGATAATCCATCTGTGGTTTCGGCACATATACGCCTTCCGCCACTTTTAGGTCTTCATATCGTTTGTTCATACTTGTACTGTTTTATTCCATACCATCGCCGGGGACGCGGACGCCCTCGTCCGCGGGTACACTATGTTGGTAGAGACAAAGCATACGGGGTCTGCTTTTATTCTTGTTCGTTTACCTTGGTTTCCTGCGAGACTTCTTCTGTTGCGGGTTGCTCCTCCGCCTTGGGTGCTTCTGCCTTCTGTGCCGCCATGGCAGCCTCTTGGGCTAACCGCTCGGCTTCCTCGGCAGCCTTCTGCTCTGCCTTTGCCTCTTTGTTCTCCTTGCGTTGGGCAGGGCTCGCGCTGTGAATCAGTTTGCCGGTCTTACGCTCCTGTTTCTGCTTCAGACGGCGTTGCTTGCGCTCACGCACAGCGTCGTCAATCGCATTGGCTTGCTCCAATATCTGCGTAGAGATACGCTCTATCAGCGAGAACTTGTCCCTGCGCTTCTCGTCCTGCATCAGCAGGTTAAACTTGAACTGCCCGTCTCTGAACCCGTCGCGAAGGCTCGCAGCCTTGAACCGTGCGTATGCGTTGTTCAGCAATATATGAGTCTGAGGCTCATGCAGACGGAACGACGCCCTTTTGGCTTCGTATTCGATATTCATCTCGCAGAGTTTCTTGTCCACAACCTTGGTGAACGCATCGGCTTGCTCTTTGGTGATGTCGTCTTTCTCAAACTCATAGTAGAAGTGGTAGCAACTGTCCTGCACCTCGGCGAAGCCTACAAAGAACTTGGTCTTTATCCCTGTCTCTTTCTCAGCCTCATGTACGGCTTCTATGAACTGGGGCTCGTACAACTTCTCCCCTGTCATTGACACAATGCCGTTCACCTTCGATATCATGTGTACCGTAGGTGTGTTGTAGTATTTCCCGCCCACTTCCACAAGGTCGTTCATGTTGTATCGGAATAGTCCCGAATAGGTCGTCACATACGCGCAATACCTCTTGCCCTGTTCCAACTCGTCTATCTGGAGGAAGTGCTTGTTCGGACTGTCCAACTCGTCTTCGGCTACGAACTCATAGTAATGGAACTGCGGAAACAGCACCGACTCGTTGCTGTCGTCCAGCGCAAACCCGAAGCGGCACTCCGTGGCGATATAGCCCAACTCCTGGTAATAGGTCTTGTCCCAATCGAAGTCGTCCATGTACTTCTCCATGTATATCTTCGTATTGCCGCATTTCCATGTGCTCAGGTATTGCAACCACGGCCAGTAGTCTTTCGGCAGCAGTCGCCCTTTCTCGCGCAGTATCTTGCGCAACTCTTCCGCACGCTCCGGCTCGGGCTGCATATAGGGGTCCAGTTCTTCGCGGATACGGTCCGAGATGTCGAAGTTCATGCTCAGCGTACCGTGTTCGATGTCGTTTATCAGTTCTTCGGTATTCTCGTCCACGGTGCGCATGAGTTCGAGGATAGTCGAAGGGTTGGCGGTGGACCATAGTGTCACATCCCTGTGCTGCATCGCCATACGCATCAGCGTATAGTTGCGCGCACCGTAGTCTGCTATCGACATCACGCACGCGGGAGCCGTGTAGTGTTTCTTGATAATCGCAGGTATGTCGCGCACCAATACACCGCTCACGCTGCCGTACAGCGTACCGTCGGGTGCGTAACCCTCCACCTCCTTGCCCACTATCGGGAAGATATGTCCGGCGAAGATACGGTTACGGTGTTTCACGAAGTTCCACGTCCAGATGTGAGACATCTTGCCATACACGTCTTTCAGATACTTGTGCGTCATTGGCACCCACTTGGGCTCACTCGTTGTGCCCGAGGTGGTGGCGTACATGTCCGGCTTACCAGGAAAGAGCACGTTCTCCTCACCGTTCTTGTGGCGTTCCACATACGGACGCAATGTCTCAAAACTGTCATTCACAGGCACATACTGCCTGTACAGCCGGAACAGGTCGTCCGCATTGGAGGCGGACAGAATGATGTCGAAATGGTGTTCGCGCCCGTATACGGTGTCCCGCGAGATAGCCAGGATGTCGCGCAACGTGCGCTCCGCAGCCTGACGGGGATGGCGGCTCCAGAATTTCAAACGTACTGTCTGACTGCCGCCTACCAAGAACAGTACAGTGTTAATCAACCATGGGTAGGGTAAAGCCCTCCCCTCATTGTCTAAATACGGTTTCTTTTTTGCCATAACAAAACTTTTCTTCCTTGTTCCTCACCCCATCACGCACACCCGATGCACTTTCCGCATATGCCCCTTCCACGGACCGCACACACCTTATGCATACATTGTGTACACCTTATGCACCTCATCGGCATTTCCCTTATAAACAAGGACATTCAACTATTCCGCCCCTTCTTATCCGTCCCACACCGGCACCTGTACCTTTCTCAAGGAACCACCAATACCGCCCGCAAAATTACTGCTTTTATTTGGAATATGCAAATCTGCTCCTCAGGGCAACCGCATCAAACATTAGTATTTTTACGCTTTATAGCATTGTAGCATAAAGTGTCGCCGGGGACGCGGACGCCCTCGTCCGCGGTCGGTTTGGCACAAACCGAGTGAAAAACTGTGCAGTGTGGGGACGTGAAGCGTAAGGCAGGTGCGCATTGCGCACTGAGTGCCGTAGCGACAACGAAGCCATGCGGGCTGAGTAGAACTCCTAATCGTCCCGCGTCGTTATCGGCTTTGCCGAACTACAGATACGTTTCATTCTGTCTTTTTGCCGGCATTTGGATGCTATTTTAAGGAATATTGTACCATTTTTTCATTGTTCCATTACTATTTTGATGCTGTTGCACTGCTACACGAAGTATCCTGCACATTGTAACTTACACAAAGTACCCTGCATGCAATAACTTACATTCGTAAAAAACAGTTCAGAATCGTCCTCACGACGACCCTGAACCAACATACAATCAAAACTAAGATTCCCTCAGATAGGGAATCTTTTACACACATAAAATCCCTAATTATTTATACATAAATCGTTTAATGCTCCTTTTGGGAGTCTTCTCAAACTCCTTGTCCACCAACTCGATAGCCACCACTTGGCTGTATTGCGGCAGTTGTTTGTTGAGGCGTTGGCGGTTTTGTTCCATCACCTCTGCCAGCGGTTTCTGCTGCTTGCCCGAATTGGCTGTGTCGGGATAAACCAACGCCACCAATTTGCCGTCGCGCTCCACCACCACGGACTCTATCACTTGCGGCAGGCTGTTCAGTTTGTCCTCAATCTCTTCGGGGTAGATATTCTGCCCGCTGGGACCAAGCAACATATTCTTGCTGCGCCCGCGAAGGAAGAGGTTACCGTCCTTGTCGATGATACCAAGGTCGCCGGTGCGCATCCATCCGTCTGCCGTAAACGCCTGATTGGTAGCCTCTTCGTTCTTGTAGTAGCCCATCATCACGTTCACGCCGCGTACCTGCAGTTCACCCTCTTTGTGCGCGGGGTCGTCGGAGTCGATACGCATCTCCATGCCCACGATTGCCTTTCCGCACGAGCGGTAGGCATAACGCCACCAGTCCTCGTAGGTGATGAGGGGCGCGCACTCGGTCATGCCGTAGCCCACGCAGTAGATGAAGTGCATATCACGCATACATTTCTCCACCTCCTCGTTGAGGGCAGCGCCACCGATAATCAGGTAACGCAACTTGCCGCCGAAAGCAGCCATCAGTTTGTCATTCACCTTCTTATGCAGTATCCTGTTGATGCCCGGCGTCTTCCACAGCACCTTGACTGCGGGCTTGTTGATGACGGGCAACACGCTCTTCTTGACAATCTTTTCAATGACCAACGGCACCGTCAGAATCATGAACGGATGCACCTCTGCAAACGCCTTCATCAGGGCACTCGGCGTAGGGGCTTTGGTCAGGAAATAGACCTGTGCACCGTCGCAAACCTGATAGAGGAACTCGAACATCAGTCCGAACATGTGGGCAATTGGCAACATCGAGAGCACCGTGTCCCCCGGCTGGTGCGGAATGCGCTTCAGCGCAAAGTCCACGTTCCCGCTCAGGTTCAAGTGGCTGAGCATCACGCCCTTAGGCGAAGATGTTGTGCCCGAAGTATAGTTTATCAACGCCAACTCGTTCAGGTTGTCCGTCGGATAATGCACATCATTTTTCTGAACCCCGTTCGGGTACGCCGCCTTAAACGCCTTGTCAACGCCCTTGTTGTACGTCTTCTCAACCTCCTCATTAGCAGCGTAGTACAGCGAGAAATCGTCCATAAACACCACGCCCGACAGGTTAGGCATCGCCGCGGGGTCGATTTTCTTCTTCACGTTGGGACCTACGTACAGCAGTTTCGCGTCCGAGTGGTTCACCAGGTTCTGCACGCCCTCACCCGTAAAATCGGGTAATATACTGACAGCCACCGCCTTATACGATTCTATCGCAAGGAATACCACCCCCCAGTTCGCGCAGTTTCTGCCGCAAAGGGCTATCTTGTCCCCCTCTTGAATCCCCAACTCCTTAAACGTGACGTGCAGGCGCGCAATCTGTGCTGCCAACTCGCCGTACGTGTAACTGTTCGCTCCGTCAAGGTCTTTGAGTGCCAACTCATTCCAACGATTCTTTATTGTATTCCGGAGATACTCCAGATAATGCTTCAATTCCATCTTTTTTTCTTTACTAAAAAATCAAACATACCATTCATGAAAACGACATCCATGTTGGGGGACAACGCATTGGGGGACGACGCATTGGGGGACGACGCGGCTCGCGGCGTCAAAAAGAGAATTATGCCATTAACAGACCATATTTCTCGCATCGTCAGAAAAAGAACACTTCTCCTCTCTCATACCTTCAAATCGCACTTACAAGGGTGGTACCGTTACCTTGTAAATCCGTATGGACTTCCCTTCGCACCGTCTTGGCAACGAAAAGCAAGAGCACTCTCCTGCAACGCCCACCTGCCATTTTCGGTTGCAAAGGTAGTATAAAAATCTCGAACAAACGTTCAGATATAGTATTTTTCACACTTTCACAGCACAATTAACACAATATTACACTATCTTCCCTCTTTCCGTCCCCTGTCATCATCGTGTCAAGAGTATGAAATTAGTATGTGATTAGTATGTGATTAGTATGATATTAGCATGTGACTATCGAAACGATGTCATTTCGATACGTAGTGTTTCCCCTACCCTTCACCTGCAATCGTCCCTTGCATGCCGTTCCCGACCGAAACATTTTAACGACCCTTTATTCGCACCCGCCCTGCATACTGAATACTTCACAAAACTTCCCATAAAAATCCTTCACAAAATTACTGCTTTCGATTGATATACACAAATGTATGCTGTGATTTTTCTTATGCCTGACTCTATGCCATTTTGCGGGGAACAACGGGCGCAAATAAAGGGTCGTTTTCCGTGATACCACCTGTTTTTCCCCTCCCCAAGCCCTGATACTACCAAACAGACAATACATTTTCGTGGCTACATACCAACACGCATATTATTGTTAATCATATATTTAACCAACTAAAATCATTGTTTATGAAAAGATTATCTATCTTTTTCGCCGCGCTGATGGCATGCACATTGTCATTCGCGCAAACAGATTACTCGACAACCTACACGAGTAATGTAACCGTGGCTGCAGGCACTAATGCTTCTGCTGTCAAAGTCTCCATTGGAGGAACTGAGTACGATGCCATGAAAGCCGGTACATCAAGCAAAGCCGGTACTGTCACCATTACCGTTCCTGCCAATATGACCAATCTGCACATCCATGCCATTGCTTGGAAAGGTGTAACAGGTGCTGAGGTAACTATAGCAGGTGCAACGTGTACGCCTGCCGCATTGACATTGGCGGCAAATGACGGCATTTCCGGTAGTGCTACCACTTTCCCTATCTCTGATATGTCAGAGGACTACTATTTCAATGTGGCTCTGACAGATGTTACAACAGAGACCACACTGACTTTGTCTTGCCCGAAACGCTTTGTAGTCTTTGGCGTAAATGCCGTGGCTACTCAAGCAGTTGAGGCTACTGCCATTGTTTTGGACAAACAGACATTGGAGTTAGAGCAGTACAAGTCGGCAGAATTGAATGCAACGCTTACCCCCACAACCGCTACAACCATTGTAGCATGGACATCTTCCAACGAGAAAGTTGCCACCGTAGGCAGCAATGGCGTTGTTACCGCAGTAGGTACAGGTACGGCAGATATTACCGCTACTGCAGGTTCCGTATCTGCTAAATGCGCCGTAACCGTGAAAGAGGCTGCTCCTATC
>SAMEA104315424__coassemble_1083_pt1 | contig 13874 bp, 7 predicted proteins | sample SAMEA104315424__metabat2_low_PE_013 | metagenome-assembled genome bin SAMEA104315424 (sample SAMEA104315424) | gut metagenome | biome: Monkey gut; feature: monkey-associated habitat; material: faeces | place: China | collected 2013 | reverse complement strand
GGCACGGGCGATGGCTACGCGCTGACGCTGACCGCCCGACATCTCGTTGGGCAGGTGCGTCGCCCAATCCGTCAAGCCCATGCGCTCCAACTGCTCCATCGCCAGGCGGTGACGCTCGCGGCGCGGCACGCCTTTGTAGTAGAGCGGCAACTCCACGTTCTCGACCGCCGTCTTGAAATTGAGCAGGTTGAAACTCTGGAACACAAAGCCAATCAACTCGTTACGCAAGCGTGCGCCCTGCGTCTCGGTGAGGTCCTTGATGAGCCGCCCCGCGAGGTAGTAGTTGCCCGAGTCGTAGTTGTCGAGGATACCTAATATATTAAGGAGTGTCGATTTGCCCGACCCCGACGCGCCCATGATGGACACGAACTCGCCGTCGGCGATGTCGAGGTTGATGCCCCGCAACACGTGCAACGCGTTGGGCGTGCCCGGGTTGTAGGTCTTGTGGATATTTTCTAAGTGAATCAATGTGGCTTGCTATTTGTTTGCGGGCTCAAAGGTAAGGAATTATTCGGATACGTGCAAATAAACAGTCGGCATCGTACCGACATTGAAGGCTTAATCACATACTAATAACATACTAATCACATACTAATTACATACTAATATCATAGTCTTGACTCGATAAAGAAACGACTCGGTTTTGAGAGAATGATAAAGAAAGAAGAAAGAAAGAAAGAAACAAGAAGGGGCGGTATATTTATCCCGATGGTTATACGGGTATTTATTCAAAAAGATATGAACGTTTTCCCCGCTTGATTGTAAGCCCTAAGCGATGAGGCTTTGATGCCACATATCCTCCGACGGGATGAGCGTGCAAAAATAAATGAGCGGTCGGATAAATGATGGGCTATCCTCTCATTATCCACTCGTTGAAAGCGTGTGCTTACAAGCAGAAAAAACGAGTACCTATACGTACTCATATAGCCATACAACATCGCATATCGTTGTGCAGACGGATATTGCATATACGGAAAAAAAGCCGTAACTTTGCCGCGATTTTTAAGGTATAGGGTATTTGTACATCAGTGTACGCATACAACAACGGTATGAGGAGCGTGCCGGCGGTACGAACCCAGGAAGAAAAAAGATATATGAAGACTTTGAAACTGATTCAATCGGATTCTTATTTGCAGCCCTTTGCTGCCGCTATTGAAGGGCGGTACAACTATGTCCTGCAGCGCGAGCGCGAACTGACAGACGGCAAACCGCTGAGCGACTGGGCAAACGGGTATATGTACTTCGGGTTGCACCATACCAATAACGGTTGGGTGCTGCGCGAATGGGCTCCCCATGCCACGGCGATATACATCTTGGGTGATTTCAACGGCTGGAAGAAGAGCGAGGACTACCGCATGCAGCCCGTTGGCAACGGCGTATGGGAAGCCAATCTCAGCGAAAACCAAATGCAACACGGACAGTTGTACAAACTGCTGGTAGAGTGGCAAGGCGGCTGGGGAGAGCGTATTCCGAGTTATGCCACCCGCGTGGTGCAGGACGAGCAGACCAAGATATTCTCGGCGCAAGTGTGGAACCCCGCGCCTTATGAATGGCAACACAAAGCCCCTTCACGCCGCCGAGGTGCGGCACGCCCGAAGAAAGGCGAGGGGTTATATATCTATGAGTGCCATATCGGCATGTCGAGCGAGGAGGAGAAAGTGTCCACCTACGACGAGTTCCGCCGCACGGTGCTGCCGAGAGTGCACGAATTAGGCTATAACTGCCTGCAAATCATGGCGATACAGGAACACCCGTACTATGGTAGTTTCGGGTACCATGTATCGAACTTTTTTGCTGCCTCAAGCCGTTTCGGTACGCCCGAAGAGTTGAAGCACCTGATTGACGATGCCCACGGTATGGGCATGGACGTGATAATGGACATTGTTCATTCGCACGCCGTGAAGAACGAGCGCGAGGGGTTGGGCAATTTTGACGGCACACCTTATCAGTATTTCCACGAAGGTGCCCGCCGAGAGCACCCCGCATGGGACAGCCTGTGCTTTGACTATCACAAGAATGAGGTGCTGCATTTCCTGCTCTCCAACTGCAAATTCTGGTTGGACGAATATGACTTTGACGGTTTCCGCTTCGACGGCGTGACCTCGATGATGTACCTCAGCCATGGCCTGGGCGAGGACTTTACGAACTACGGCTGCTACTTCAACGGCAACGAGGACGGCGATGCCATCTGCTACCTAACCTTGGCAAACAAACTGATTCACGAGGTGAAACCCAATGCCATCACCATTGCCGAGGATATGTCGGGTATGCCAGGGCTGGCTTATCCCGCAAAAGACGGCGGCATGGGTTTTGACTACCGACTGGCAATGGGCATACCTGATTTCTGGATTAAATACATCAAAGAGGTGCGCGACGAGGACTGGAAGGCGGGACATATCTTCTACGAGATGACCAACCGCCGGCAGGACGAGAAGACCATCTCGTATGCCGAGAGCCACGACCAAGCGTTGGTGGGCGACAAGACCATCATCTTCCGCCTGTGCGACTCGGACATGTATTGGCACTTCGAGCACGGGCACGCTACCTATATGGTGGACCGCGGCATTGCCCTGCACAAGATGATTCGCCTTATCACGGCATCGACCATCAACGGGGGCTACCTCAACTTCATGGGCAACGAGTTCGGGCACCCCGAGTGGATTGATTTCCCTCGCGAGGGCAACGGTTGGAGTTACAAATACGCCCGCCGTCAGTGGAGCCTCGTTGACAATTCCAATTACTTCTATGCCGACCTCAACCGCTTTGACGAAGCAATGGTGCACCTGCTGCACCGCGAACTGCGTCCCGTGAAGGACAAACAGGGTACGCATTTGCCGTGGATATACAAGTTGTTCGACAACGAAGGAGACCAAGTTGTGGCGTTTGAACGCGGCGACCTGCTGTTTGTCTTCAACTGGAACGGAACGCAATCCTTTGCCGATTATGGTATTCCCGCTCCTGCAGGCAAATACAAAGTGCTGCTCAACACCGATGCCCGTGAGTTTGCAGGTTTCGGCCTTGCCGACGACAGTGTGGAGCATTTCACGCAACCCGACCCCGCTTATCTCGAAGAAGGCAAGGGGTGGCTCAAACTGTACCTGCCCGCCCGCAGTGCAGTGATATTGAAGAAACAATAAACCAATGCCGTACGGGCTGCTGTCCGTAGCGGCTATAAAAACCAAACAGATATGAGACTTATCATCCAACCCGACTACGACCTGCTCTCTCAGTGGGCAGCCAACTACGTAGCACACCGCATCAACGAGTTCGCCCCCAAAGAGGGTATGCCTTTTGTCCTCGGACTCCCGACGGGTTCTTCGCCTCTCGGCATGTACCGCCACCTCATCAAACTCAACCAAGAAGGCAAGGTCAGTTTCCGTAATGTGGTGACATTCAACATGGACGAGTACGTGGGTATCCCCGAAAACCACCCCGAGAGTTACCATAGTTTTATGTGGAACAACTTCTTCTCGCACATCGACATCCGCAAGGAGAACGTGAATATCCTCAACGGCAATGCGCCCGACCTGGCTGCCGAATGTGCACGGTATGAGGCAAAGATACGCGAATACGGCGGCATCATGCTGTTTCTGGGCGGTATCGGTCCCGATGGGCATATCGCCTTCAACGAGCCAGGGTCTTCATTATCGTCACGTACCCGTCAGAAGACGCTGACAACCGATACCATCATTGCCAACTCGCGTTTCTTCAACAATGACGTCAATCTCGTGCCGAAGACCGCACTCACTGTGGGTGTAGGCACTATCATGGACGCCAAGGAGGTGCTGATAATGGTGAACGGTCACAACAAAGCCCGCGCTCTGCAGCACGCAGTAGAGGAGCCCATTTCGCACATGTGGACCATTTCCGCCTTGCAGATGCACCAACATGGTATCATTGTTTGCGATGAGGCGGCTTGTGCTGAGTTGAAGGTAGGCACCTACCGCTACTTCCTCGATATCGAGAAGAGCAATCTCGACCCGCAAAGCCAACTCTAAACAAACGGACAGCCATGTTGCAGATTTACAATACACTGTCGCGCACCAAGGAGTACTTCCGTCCCCTCCACGAGGGGCATGTGGGTACGTGTGCGGCCCTACGGTCTATGGCGATGCCCACTTGGGGCATGCGCGTCCCGCTATCACATTCGATGTGCTTTTCCGCTATCTCCAGTACCTTGGCTACAAGGTTCGCTACGTGCGCAATATCACTGATGTGGGGCACCTGGAGCACGATGCCGACGAAGGAGAAGACAAAATAGAGAAGAAGGCACGCCTTGAGCAATTAGAGCCCATGGAGATAGTGCAGTACTACACCAACCGCTACCACCACGACATGGAGCAACTGAATGTGCTTCCTCCGAGCATCGAGCCCCATGCCAGCGGGCATATCATCGAGCAGATTGCCTTTGTGCAGAAGATTCTCGACCACGGCTATGCCTATGTGGTCAACGGCAGCGTGTATATGGACGTGGAGAAATACGCCAAGGACTTCCCTTACGGCAAACTGTCGGGGCGCAACCTCGAGGACATCAAGACCGAGACCCGCGAGTTGGACGGGCAGCAGGAGAAGAAACACAGTTATGACTTTGCCCTTTGGAAAAAGGCATCCCCTGAGCATATCATGCATTGGCCCAGCCCGTGGAGCGAGGGCTTTCCCGGCTGGCATATGGAGTGCTCCACCATGGGTACCAAGTACCTCGGCGAGACGTTCGACATCCACGGCGGCGGTATGGACCTGATGTTCCCGCACCATGAGGCGGAGATTGCGCAGTCCTGTGCCGCCCTCGGGCACGAGAGTGTGCGCTACTGGATGCACAACAACATGATTACCATCGCAGGCAAGAAGATGGGCAAGTCATACAACAACTTCATCACACTGGAGCAGTTCTTCCATGGCGACCATCCCTTGCTGACACAGCCGTTCACGCCCATGACTATCCGCTTCTTCATCCTCATGGCGCACTACCGTTCCACGGTGGACTTCTCCAGCGAGGCTCTGGTGGCAGCCGAGAAGGGTTTGGCACGCTTCACCGAAGCATACGAGCGACTGCAGAAACTGCAACCCGCAGCCACCTCCACGGTGGACATCAGCGGCTTGCGTGAGCGTTGTGCAGAGGCTATGGACGATGACCTGAACACGCCTATCGTCATCTCGCACCTCTTCGATTCCGCGCGTGCCATCAACACGGTCTTCGACGGCAAGGGCACCATCTCGCAGGCAGACTTGGACGAACTCCGTGCCGTTTGGAAGGAGTACGCCATTGATATTCTGGGTCTGCGTTTGGACGACACTGCCGATTCGTCGTCCGACCAACAGGCATTGCACGGCGCAGTGGACTTGCTGCTGAATATGCGCCTTGACGCCAAGCGCAACAAGGATTGGGCTACCTCCGACAAGATCCGCGACTCGCTTACCGCACTCGGTTTCCATATCAAGGACACCAAGGACGGTTTCGAGTGGAACCTGTAGCCCCAAGCCCCACTCCTGTTTCTTATTCCTCAGAGGCTGCCTGACCGGTTCAGGCAGCCTCTTTTTAGTAGAAACATATCGTGTCTGCAGGCGATATTGTGAAACGACGCGGCTCGGGGTCCCCGGTAGGCAAAATGGGTGCAACTTTCGCTTCGTGTTGCCATCGAGACTTCATCGGGTGATTATGGGGTGATTATCGGGTGATTCCCGATAGGATACCATATTGTTACCGCAAGACCGCCCTCACATTCCCCACCTTTCACAAACAATAGAGGTCGCCCGTATCGAGCAACCTCTATATTCTATATATTCCCTCCCTTTGAGGCACTTACGCTATTTGGGAGGTCTTATTCTATTTCTACGCCTGTAAGGGTACAAGTCTTTCCACCACGCAGGATATACACTTGCCCGTCACGGAAGACTTTACGGGGAGCATTCTCGTTCAAAGAGGTGCCTGCTGTAATTTCCTCCACATTGGTGGGTACGCCATTGACAGTGGTAGTGAAAGTGCCTTTGTACGTATTGAGAGAAGCACCTGCCTTGTCCTTGACATCAATGGCATACGCATACTGCGTGCCGCTGCTGAGACCCGTAACCGTGAAGCGATACCCGTTCTGTGTGAGCAGAGCGGCAGGCGTATGACGTTGTTCGCCGTTGCGTGCAGGAGCGGCAAAGGCTATGCGGGTCAGTTGTCCGTCTGCATTGAAGACAAGAGTGCATATCTCCGTACCGTCTTGCGTAATGAGGATGGTGTACGTATCGGCATTGCTGTTGGTCGGCCATGTAATGTCGGCATCATTGTCACGGGGAGCAACGAGTACCTTGCCATTGGTCTCGGTTTTCTCTGCACCTACACACTCCAAGTACTTGAACGAACCCCATACAGCGTCTGTCTCATAATCTTCGAGGTTACGCACGGTACTTGCACGTGGATATTGTAGTTGTAAAAACTAGTTATGTGTACGACTCTATCGCCAACCACCAAAGTCTCTTTTTGTGCCATAGGCGGCTCAACTGCATAACAAACAATCCGCTTCAAATTCTGTGCATTGTAGAAAGCACCATCACCAATGGACTTCAGCCCACTACCCAATTGCAAGTACTTAATGTTGCTACAACTACTAAAACTAAATCGGTCACCAATCTCCGTAATTCCATTACCTATGATCAATGTATCAATACCTGTACAACCAGAGAAAACGTTGTCTCCTATACTTGTTACACTATTAGGGATAGTGACTGATACTATGCTTGTACAACCCCTAAAATTAGGGGATATATTAGTAATGCCTTCTGGTATTATCAAGTTTGTAAGCAGGGTATTATTGATATACAGATTTTTAGCATGCTCCAACGGATTACTTTGCATATCTATATTGAGCCACCCTTTTACATCTCCCATGTAATTGACTTTGGTAAGACCTATACAACCTTCGAAAGCATTCTCTCCAATACTCGTTACACTATTTGGAATAGCAATAGAGGTAAGACCCGTACAACCACTGAATGCACCACCTCCAATACTTGTCACGCCATTGGGAATAGTGACAGAAGTCAAACCTGTGCAAGCATAAAAAGCTTTACTAAAACTCTGAGTCTATCTTGTTATTTGGTTTTGCCGGTTTAACCGGAAGGGACTATAACAAAACATAAGTTCTCTAACTTAGCGAGTTGTTTAGTGTAACCTTCCGGGGGTTAATTCTCCTTTTTACAACAAAGGTACAAATTAACGCTTTTGCCTGCAAGTCTTCCGACTTAAAAGATACCTTTTGGGCATCCTTTATCCTCCTTTATCCTCTCTTTATCCTCACATCCTTGTTGACTCTCCATCTTAATTTCTGATACCTCTACTTTCACGGTGCAAAGGTAAAGGTTTTTATCTGTTGTGTTGTCCGGCATCCATTACGATACTGCGGAACTTAATGGTTAATTACATGATATTATATGTTTATTATGGTTAGGTGTCACTTGATATTATTAAGAGGTATGATTGACGTTGAATAAATCGTACATAATATTAAATGTCCAAATAAATCGTACATCGTAAATTCGCAAATCGTAAATTATTTTGCCCCCTCATTGGGCATGCGGATTTGCAGGAATGAGGAAAAAGTCGTAAATTTGCGGGTTAGAATTGTTTTTTAGGAACGGAGTAATCAATATGAAGATATGGAAACAATGAAATATATGAGCCGCGAGGAACTGCGGAAACTGATTGCCATCTGGTTTGAAGAGGATATTCGCGACGGTGACCATACGTCGCTGAGTTGTATCCCGCCGACGCAGATGGGCTGTCAGCAACTGATTATCAAGGAGAAAGGTATATTGGCAGGCGTGGAAGTAGCCAAGGAAATCATCAACTACTTCGACCCCGAATGCAAAATGGAGCAACTGTTGGAAGACGGCGCAGAGGTGAAGCCCGGCGACATTGCTTTCCGCGTGTACGGCAAAGAACTGAGCCTGCTACAGATTGAGCGCACGATGCTCAACGTGATGCAGCGGATGTCGGGCGTAGCGACCACGGCACACAAGTATCAGAGCCTGATTGCCGACACGGGTTGCCACGTGTTGGATACACGCAAGACCACGCCCGGACTGCGGTACTTGGAGAAAGAGGCAGTGCGTATCGGCGGGGGAATAAACCACCGAATCGGGCTGTTTGACATGATTTTGCTCAAAGACAACCATGTGGATTTCTCGGGGGGCATCACGGCGGCTCTGACACGCGCCCGCGACTACTGCAAGGAGAAAGGCAAAGACCTGCGCATCGAGATTGAGACGCGCAATGAGGACGAGATACGCGAGGCGCTGGCAACCCGTATTCCCGACCGAATCATGCTCGACAACTTCACGCCCGAGCGCACGAAAAAGGCGGTGGAGTTGATACGCGCATGGGAGAGAGAGAACGGCAAGCATATTGAGATAGAGTCGAGCGGCGGTATCACCATCGACACCATCCGCGAGTACGCGCTGTGCGGGGTGGACTTTGTGAGCGTGGGCGCGCTGACGCACTCGGTGAAGAGCCTTGATATGAGTTTCAAAGCCGTAAAGGGTTAGTAATGAGTAATAGTTAATAATTAATATCGTATGACAGTTATAGAGAAGTTGGCAGCGTTGCGTACGCTGATGAAGGAGCATGGTTTGAACGCCTATATCGTGCCAGGGACTGACCCGCACGCCAGTGAATATATGGCTCCGCACTGGATGGAGATGTCGTGGATTACAGGGTTCCTCGGCGAGACAGGAACAGCCGTCATCACGCTTGACAAGGCGTTGCTGTGGACCGACAGCCGCTACTACCTGCAGGCGAATGCCGAACTGGCAGGCAGCACGGTGGAGTTGATGCGCGAGAGCGATGTGGACTGCCCCACGATACCCGAATGGCTGTGCCAAAACGAGCACGGCACAGTGGGTGTGAACCCCGAGATGTACAGCGTGAACGGCTACCGCGCATTGCGTGAGGAGTTGGAAAACGGCGGTTTGGGATTGATGTCGATAGACCTGATTCGCCCGTTATGGACGGAAGGCAGACCCGCTATACCGACCTCACTGCTGTACGAATACGGCGAGGAGTTTGCAGGCGAGAGCGTGGCAAGCAAGTGGGCACGTGTGCGCGAGGCATTGCAGCAGAAGCGTTGCGAAGCCATCGTGATTTCGGCATTGGACGAGATAGCATGGCTGCTGAATATCCGCGGCAAGGACGTGGACTATACGCCGTGCCTCATCAGTTATGTGGTGCTGGAGATGGACCGCTGCACGCTGTTCGTGGCACCCGAGAAGGTGGGCGAGAAAGCACAGGCTTATTTAGACAAAATCGGCGTGACGGTGCGCGGATACGAAGATGTGTTTGCATACCTTAACGGGCTGAAGGTCAACGGGATTATGTTCGACGGCAGCAAGGTGAACGAGGCACTCTATGAGGCGATTTCGGAGAAAGTGGGCAAGCGCATGAACGTGACGCCGAGTCCCGTGCTGAAGATGCAGAGCGTGAAGAACGCCACCGAGATTGCGGGAGAGCGGATTGCCATGCGCGAAGATGCGGTGGCACTGACACATTTCTTCCATTGGCTGGAGACGGAGGCGTTGCAGACCCCGCCGACCGAGATAACGCTGGCGGACAAGTTGCACGAGTTCCGCGCGATGGGCAAGCATTTCACCGACGAGAGTTTCTGTACTATCGCAGGTTGGAAAGGCAACGGAGCCATTGTGCACTACCATGCGGAGCGCGAGGCATGCGCTGCCATTGAGGGCAACGGTGTGCTGCTACTCGACTCGGGCGGACAATACCTTGACGGCACCACCGACATCACCCGCACCGTGTGGGTGGGCGATGCAGCACAGATACCCGGGAACGTGAAGCACGACTACACGCTGGTGCTCAAGGGGCATATCGCCCTTGCCAATGCGCGTTTCCCGAAAGGCACACGCGGCAACCAGTTGGACGTGCTGGCGCACCAATATATGTGGGCGGAGGGCATCACCTACGGTCACGGCACAGGGCACGGCGTGGGGCACTTTATGGGCTGCCATGAGGGCCCGCAGAACATACGCACCGACAACAACCCTAACCCGCTGCAGGTGGGGAATATCTGCTCCGATGAGCCCGGTATCTACCGCGCCAACGAGTACGGTATCCGCATAGAGAACCTGATTACCGTGCGCGAGTCGGAACACGTGAGTGCACGCACCACGGGCGAGACGTACTATGAGTTCGAGACCCTCACATTGTGCTACTACGACACCCGCCTTATCGACCGCAATATGCTGACCGACAAAGAGATAGCATGGCTCAACCACTACCACCAATGGGTGTACACCGAGGTGGCTCCGCGTCTGAACGAGGCGGAAGCAGCATGGCTGAAGGAGAAATGCAAAGCGTTATAAGAATAAGGAATAAGGAGTAAAGAATAAGGACAAAAGAGAAGTATTAGTCTGATTATTATGACATTAGAGAATATATTGACAGAGAAGGTGCAAGAGGCGGTGAAAAACCTCTATGGCATTGAAGTGAACGAACAACAGGTGCAACTGCAGAAGACCCGCCCTGAGTTTGAGGGCGACATCACATTGGTGGTGTTCCCATTTGTGAAAGCGGCTCGCAAAGCACCTGCGCAAGTGGCAACGGAGATAGGCGAAACGCTGAAAGGTGAGTTGGTGGAGAAATATAATGCCGTGCAAGGGTTCCTCAACCTGAGCATTGCACAGACCTATTGGCTCGCACAACTGCAGACGATTGCCGACACAGAGAACTACGGGCAACAGACACGCACCAAAGAGGACGGTTCGCAACCCCTGATGATGGTGGAATACAGTTCGCCGAACACCAATAAACCGCTCCACCTCGGGCATGTGCGCAATAACCTGTTAGGCTATTCGATTGCGAAAATACAAGAGGCAAACGGGTGGAAAGTGGTGAAGACGAATATCGTCAATGACCGTGGTATCCATATCTGCAAGTCGATGTTGGCGTGGCTGAAATTCGGCAACGGCGAGACACCTGAGTCGAGTGGAAAGAAAGGCGACCACCTGATTGGCGACTACTATGTGCGCTTCGACGTCGAATACAAGAAGCAAATCAAAGAGTTGATGGCGCAGGGTATGGACGAGGAGACTGCCAAAAAAGAGGCTCCGCTCATCAAAGAAGCGCAGGCAATGTTGCTCAAGTGGGAGCAAGGCGACGCCGAAGTGCGTGCGCTATGGCAGAAAATGAATAGTTGGGTATATGCCGGTTTTGATGAGACTTATCGGCAGATGGGCGTCGGCTTCGACAAAATTTACTATGAGTCGAATACCTATTTAGAGGGCAAGAAAGAGGTGGAGCGCGGTCTGCAGGAAGGCTTGTTCTACCGCCGCGAAGACGGTTCCGTATGGGCAGACCTTACGCAAAACGGTCTGGACGAGAAACTGCTGCTCCGCTCCGACGGCACATCGGTCTATATGACGCAGGACATCGGTACCGCCAAACTGCGTTTCCAAGACTATCCCATTGACAAGATGGTGTATGTGGTAGGCAACGAACAGGAGTACCATTTCAAGGTGCTGTCTATCCTCCTCGACCGCCTCGGTTTCCCCTTCGGCAAAGAGTTGGTACATTTCAGTTACGGCATGGTCGAACCGCCCAACGGCAAGATGAAGAGCCGCGAGGGGACGGTGGTGGACGCCGATGACCTGATGGCGCAGATGATTGACGATGCCCGCGAGATTTCCAAAGACAAAGTCAATACCCTGCCCGACATCACAGCCGACGAGGCAAACGAGATTGCACGTATTGTGGGCTTGGGCGCATTGAAATACTTTATTCTCAAGGTGGATCCGCGCAAGAACATGCTCTTCAATCCCGCCGAGAGTATCGATTTCAACGGCAATACGGGACCGTTTATCCAATACACCTACGCGCGTATCCAGAGCGTCCTGCGCAAGGCAAAAGCAGAGAACATCGAGAGCAATTTACAAATTTCCCAATTTGCACATTTACAAATTGCCCCAAAGGAGTTGTCTCTTATCCGGTGTCTTGCCGACTATCCTGCCGTAGTACGCCAGGCTGGGAACGATTTCTCGCCTGCCGTAATTGCGAACTATGCGTATGCGTTGGCGTGCGATTTCAACTCGTTCTACCACGACTACAGCATCCTCAACGAGCCCGATGCGGCTGTACGTGCCATGCGTCTGACTCTCTCCGCTACGGTGGCAAAGGTCATCCGCAGTGCAATGGCGCTGCTCGGTATCGAGGTACCGGACAGAATGTAACAGGGCGAAACTTACGAACCGGATAAAGCCTACTAACTTATTAAACCATTGATACTTATGAGCAAAAGGACAACATTGATGTACATTCTCCTCGGAATGTACGCAGTCGGCACCTGGGCGCAGACCGATGCCTATTTCCACTTGAAAAACGGGATAGTGCAGCAATTGCCTGTCGCGGAGATAGATAGTGTGAGTTATATTGCGCCCGAAGTCACCATTCAGTTGCCTGCGGAGATTACTATCAAGGGCGGCACTCGGCAGAAATTAGGTGTAATCATCACAGGAGCGAATAAAGAGGATATAGAGTGGACTGTACAGAGTAATGCGGTGAGAGTATTCGCCAATGGCGACAGCATTTTTGGTGTGCAGAATTCTATTGGAAATAGAACTTTTGTCGTAACTGCTACATGCAAGGGTGCCGTGGCACATACTATTGTAAACCTGCAAAACGAATATGATGGACTGGTCCCGTCGTATTGGTGGATGCAGTTCAATCAAAGTCGTATATTGGCTTATTCTGCTCGGGAAGGTATGTATTTGAGTCAGGCGTTTACCTCGTGCTATGCCTACCCCGATTCGGCAGGAGGACAACCTCCCGTATGGGCGTTCCGTGTGGGGGAAGGCTACAAATACGGTTGGCAGGAATTCGACAAGAAGGACCAATATCCGCTATGGTATGAACATTGTGTAACGATAGAGCCTTATTATCACCGTGTGATGCAGGATACCACCCTGCGAAACAACAACCGGCTCGTGGCTTCTACTATCTATCTCCATTCGCTGATGTCGGTAACAGACAACTTCGGAGTGGCACCATTGGATAGTTCGTATTGGAGGGCAGAGCCCGTATTGTACCCGCAGGAGCGTGTGTATGCCTATTTGGACTCTGCTTTTACTGCCCTGTTGGAGCATTACCAAGACCCGAAATGGGTGAATGACAATAGGGATATTGAGAGTTCTTACGACCCGTATCATAACGATATGGCAAAGTGGGAAGTGTTTACCCAAGCATTATATGCACGGTTCTTGTTGCGCAAGTTGCCCAATTGGGACAATACCCCTGCCACGTGCCAACAGATTGTAGATGCAGTGGATAAGGTGCTGAACAGCGGAAATTGGGTGGAACCTGTCATTCCTGTGTATCATTCATCTTATGGAGTCCTGTCGTACACCGTGCCTTCCACATTCTTGGCAAGTGTGATGGGCTTTTATCCGAAAGGGGGTCCTACTGCGACATCATTAAAGGACGAAAACGGTAAGCGTTTGTCAAGTGGACCTGTGTTTGCGTTGGACCCGCGTGCCACACGTATGATGCATTGGCGCAGAGACTACATTAATATGGCTGCATTGAGAAGTCTTGATAACAATGCGGGTATGCCGCGTGGTATGAAGTACTACTATTATCCTGATTTGTATTGTGTTACGAACAATGATTCTATACTCAACTCCTATCAGTCCAATCCTTTTACGAAGACCGACAAGGGAGGTGCTTACGGCTATGCTGAGATTCCAATGATGACCACAGAAGAACTGCTTTTTATCAAAGCAGAGGCACAGTATTGGTTAGGCAATAAGACCGAGGCATACACCACTACCAAGCAAGCCGTGGAGCGCAGTATGGAGCGGTATGGTGTGATTGACCCAAGCAACACGGA